>Ga0206116_1000285_pt1 | contig 66915 bp, 53 predicted proteins | sample 3A1Ametagenome_FD_178000 | JGI IMG/M metagenome (GOLD analysis project Ga0206116, IMG submission 178000) | Enriched microbial communities from leaf-cutter ant dump, University of Wisconsin, Madison, United States - 3A1A | ecosystem: Environmental > Terrestrial > Nest > Insects nest > Nest dump...
ACCGATTCCGTATTCGCTACCACATTCTGGTAGTTCGTCGGGTTCATGATTTGTAAGGTGTTGTTTCTTGCATCATCCTCCGTTGGGTAGTATCGTACCGTATGAGCCGCAGGATTCAAGCCATTTAGCACCTCTTCTGCCTTAACCGTCAAATCAAATCTTACAAACCCATCATAATTGTCATCACACATCTCTAATGGAGTAACGTCCGAGATTTGAGGTAGGTTGTGGACGATTAGATTGATACTTGTATACGCTCTACAATTTCCCCCCGGAGAAGCCACAGCAATATGAATCGATTGTAAATAAGGCATTAAATTGAAATACTGTTCCGGATTTTGTATCGGGTTCGCATTGTGTTCAAAGTCTTCGTAGGTTTCATAAAAAATAACAATAGCATCCGGATTTCCGTTAGTTACAGCATCGTTAACCAAAGTCAAATCAAAAACTGAAAATCCGTCACTATTTGGATCGCAATTCACTAGGTCATCTGCCGGGAAAGCTTCAGGAAGTGGGCTAATTAGCAAATCAAATTGAGTGATTACAAAACAACCATTTTCGTTTTCTACCCTTACATAGATGGTTTGCGGGTTAGAAGTATTCGTATAAGAAAGTGTATTTTGAATTGCACTTACATTGTTTTGAGCATTAGCCAATGATTCATGATAAGTAATCGTATAAGGAGCTAAACCTGCAATTTCGAAGTTTTTAGAAAGTAAGTTAAAGTCGGTGCTCACCAAAGTGTCAGAACAAACCTCGAAAGAAGTTGGTTGATTAATCGTCGGAATTTCCACGACTTCTAGTTCTAGCGTAGTGATGGTGATACATCCGTTTGGATTCTCTGCTCTTACCCAAAGAGTTTGAGTAGGAGAACTGAAGTTTGATACATCGTTTAATACCGAAACACCGCTTAGTGCGTTTGCTTCCGTAGTGTAAAAACTGATTTGCACATCGTTTTGTCCGTTTCGGATTTCTTCGATTTTAGAGGTCAAATCAAAGGTTTGTATACCGTTAGCATTATAATCGCAAAGCAAATAATTGTTTGGAGTAATGATCTGCGGATTTTGATATACATTCAAATCAAACGAAGTTATACTGTAACAATTCGGATAGAATTGGGCACGTACATAAATTGTTTGCGGGTTAGAAGTATTGGTAAAAGCAGCCGGATTTACAATTGCGCCTACATTGTTATTCGCGTTTGCAAGCGAAGTGTGATAAGTAATAGTAGCTACTTGTTCTTGTAATATTTCTGCACTTTTAGAAGTCAAATCAAATACAGTTACACCACTGTTATCGGCCACACAAATATTATATGAAGTAGGTGTTGTCAGCTGTGGTCTTTCATTTACAATAAGATTAAAACTATAAATCGAAAAACACTGTGTATTCGGGTCAGTTGTACGAACGTATATAGTGCCTGATCCTGTAAAATTATTCGGGTTAGCAATTACATTGGTATTGTTCTGAGCATTTAATTCAGAAGTGAAAAACGTAAGCGTATAGTTAGGATTTACTGAAACTACAGCACCATTGAGGTTGAACGTTCCTTGAGTAGTATCGCTACATCCTTCGATATCCATGAATTCTGCTTCTTGTAAAGCATCAAAAAGTGTTATAGAAAGCGATGCTTCATTGTTTTCTTCGCTTACTTCTTGTTGGATTCCGAGTCCGTTACCTTGGTCGTCCACTACAGCAGTGAGCGTAAAGTTATTCGGAATATTATCCGGAATAGAAATATTAATGTTAGAAGTAAAACTTCCTCCTATAGGTAGAGGTTGATTAGTAAGCGTTTGTCCGACTAAAACTCCGTTAGCATAAAAAGCAATAGGGATGTTTACCGGCAAAACATCTGTTCCTTCTGTATTTGAAATGGTATAAATAACATTCAAATCTCTGTTTCCACAAGAATTTTCACCTTGAACTGTTGGGTTTAAAGCAATACTAGCATCGGGCAATTCACTACTGAGAACCAATACAATATTGTGAATGAGTACTCCGTCTTGCCCTGATGTTAATTGAATGTTTAAAGAAGTGTCACCTGTGGAGACATAATTACTGATATCAAAGAAATCCAAATCCATATTATGCAGATTGGAACTTCCTGTAAAGCTATTTGTTCCATTAAATACATTAGTAGCCGGATTGAGTGGCGGGTTGCTAACAATGTTGTTGTTGATGCGTAGCGTTTCGTTTACCGCAATTCCTGAATCTCCTTCCCAAGCCAAAAAGCCTAACTTCCCGCCTTGAGGGTCAATCACGTTTAATCCTTGAAGAACAATATCTAGTTGAGGACTCGCACCACTAACATATTCAAAACCATCATATACATTTACAAGATTATTGAAAAAGGATTGATCTTCATAAATTACAATGATAGACCATCCTCCAAAATTTAGCCCGGTTTGACAATGCGGAATAATAGCGTTACTTAAATCGAGTTCTGATAAAGTATAGGTTCCGTTTCCGGTGGCTAAAACCTGTTGAGTAACATCTGCAAAAGCACCAAACATCGGGAAGATTCCACCAGCTCCGGCATTTACATTGATAAAAAATGTACGTTCAGCCGCAATGTCTTGCCCGTTTAATTTAACTTGAAAATCGCCATTTCCGGAGCCTGCCCAATACAAGAAAGCCGCAATAACAGGTTGATCAGGATTCAAATTAAGCGTTGCACTTGAAGATGATAATATAACACAAGGAGTTGAAACGCCGTTGTTCTCAACTGTGTTTAGTGTATTCCCTACAGCCACATAGTCATACTTTCCGTAAAATTGTTGGTAAAGCTGAATGGGTTGTGCTGTTGCGCTAAAGAGGAAAGTAAAAAATAAAGCAATAGAAAAAAGATTTCTATTGAGTTGTAAATTAAATTTCATTTAAATATTTGCTAATTGATTGGGTGTAAAATTAGGCAATGATTTTTTATAATTACAGAAATTAGTCATTAAGTGATGTAAATTTTGGTCGGTGACAACTCCACGAAATTATCGCTTCAACGAAAAATGTGATTTAAAAACCTTTCGTTGAACAGAATTTGTAGCAGGATTTGGTTCATTATATTCAATTTTAAACCAATAATCTGTCGCCGGAAGCGGACTTCCTTTGTAAGTTCCGTCCCATCCTTGTTGGCTGGGTTTTACAGAGGTTATGATTTTTCCGTAGCGATCGAAGATTAAAATTTCGGCTTTATAGGCTTCGGTAAGCCCAACAATATTCCAATAATCGTTATATCCATCTCCGTTCGGAGTGAAAAAACGAGGATAATCAATAAGTCGAATGTCTTGAATGATTAGAGTCGGACAACTATAAGATTGATTGATTTCTCCATTGGTTATCGGATAAATCATCACAGTATGTAACCCCGGAGGCACGTTCTGGAAATATCCATTGAGTTGTAATGGTCCGCTGTTTAACTGATACATATATTCTCCGTTGCCCTGAACAGTTACCTTAATTTCTTGATTGTTATCAAATGCTCCGCTAGTTATCACGCTCACAACTTCGGGCGTTCCTGATACAATTACTTCATAAACCTCGCTCAAGTGAGAGCTACAACCATTCGGATTTGTTACGATTACCGAATACGAACCTTCGTGGTCAATATGGTTTAAAGTCAAAGTGCTTGAATTTTCTCCGCTAATCAAAATGCCATTTCGGTACCATTCAAATTGATATCCTACGCCATTTATTCCGCTGTCTAAAACAATGGTATTGTTCGAAATGGTTTCTCCGTAATCCACGCAAAGCACAAAAGGATAATCAGGAACTACTGGTTCCGGAAGTCGTTCTATTCGAATTTGAATAGGAGTTACATCAAAACAAGGCGTATGAGGATTGGAATTCTCGACTCTTACCCAAATCGTTTGTTCGTTGGCTATTGTATTGGTGAAATTATTAGGATTAACAATAGCATTTTGACCACTTATGGCTTCTTGTTCCGTAAAATGATAAGTAAAATGAAACAAATTCGGGTTTTGATTGCCTAAAATTTCGTTATGGAAAACAGTAAGGTCAATTCCGGAAGTAATTCCGTTGTTGGGTCCGTCATAATCACACATAAAAATTTCGTTGTCAACTGGCGGATAAGCCACCGTATCTTCCACTACATAAAGGGTAATCGGAGCAATAGTGGTACAACCTGAATGATTGTTTTGGATTTTCACCCAAATAACTTGTGAATACTGAACCGTATTTTCAAACGGAATATTTTGCGGGATGATGTTCGTGTTGTTTTCTGCTCCGGATTGTGTTAAGTGATAACTAATGCTAAAATCCGCCGGATTTTGTTGATTGCCCAATAAATCATTCAAAAAATCCGGAAGGTAAAATTCTGAAAATCCGGTAGTATTGGTTTTACAAAGATGGAAAGAAGAATCCGCCACCTCAGGCATTTTATTTACCACAAGATGTAATTCTAAAATTTTAGCACAACTGAATCCGGTATCGGATTGGTTAGAAGCTCGAATATAGATAGTGCTGCTTGGAACTGTATATGCATTTAAATTTCCGATAGGATTGGTGTTGTTTGAGGCTTGCTCATAAGTTGTATGAAAACTAACCAAAATATTGGCATTTCCTCCGGTGATGCCATTTACCAAAGTACTTAAATTAAAAGTTTCTACCCCGTTATGGTCTTCATCACATAGTTCTAGATTTTGTGGTTGAAAAACAATTGGATTAGGATTTACAATTAAATCAAATTCATTAAAAGCAACACATCCCAATTCGTTTTCAACTCGTACAAATATGGTTTGTGGATTGGATAAATTAGTATAATTCCCTGGGTTTTGAATCGGAGAAATGTTGTTTTGCGCATTGGTTAAATTCTCGAAATAAGAAATGATGTATGAATTTCCGTTAGCGATTTCATCATTTTTAGAAGTCAAGTCAAATAGTCCTTGATTGGTAGTATCCGAACAAGTTTCGTAATTGCTTATAGTAGTTAATACCAAGGCAGGATTAACTATTAAGTCGAAGGAAACCACACTAACACAGCCATCCGAATTTACGCCTCGCGCCCATATTTTTTCACCATTTGATTGATATGCAGTAAGGTTATTGATAGCTTGCGTGCCGTTTCGAGCATCATTTTCTGAAGTATAAAATGATAATTGAATGCCGGATAAGTGGTTTAAAATCTCCTCGATTTTAGAGTTTAAATTAAAGATTTCGCTACCATTTGCATCTTCATCACACAAAGTGTAATTACTAGGCGATACAATTTGAGGATTTTGTAGTGCATTTAATACCATCGGAGCAATACCATAACAATTAGAATTATGTTGTACTCTGATGTAAATCGTTTGTGGATTTGAAATGTTGGTATAATGGGTTGTATTGGTGATTTTCCCAGTGTTGTTTTGGGCATCTTGTTCCGTAAGATAGAAACTAACAGTTGCATTACTTCCTTGAGCGAGTTGCGCGGCAACCGCAGATAAATCAAAAGTAGCAGTTTCGGAATTTATATCCGAACAGTTAGTATAGGTTTGATGTGCTTGAAAATCAAATTCAGGAAAAAATTCAATAGTAATTGGGTCGGAATTTAAAGTACATTGTATAGGGTTAGAACCATTAATAATTATACTGGCTGTTACCGAATAGATACCTTCTTGAGTTGTTAAATAATTGGAGCCGGTAGCTCCAGGGATTATCTCACCGTTGCGGTACCAGGTAGCTTGATAGGTTAATTGGCAGTCTTGGGTGAGTTCTTCTACTCCTGACTTCAATAAAAATTCCCCTCCTGAGCATAAAGCCGACCCTTCACTAATGAGTTTATCTCGACCAAGATTGATGGTGTCAATATTGAAACTACCGGCTTCTATAAACACAGCCGAATCAAAGGCAGTATCATTATAATCTCCAATCGCAAGTTTAATGCGGTAAGGACGACAGGGAACAACTTCTGAACTAGCGATCATTCTAACTGTATTCCCAAACATATTGATTGGGGCAAGCCCCATATTGAATGAGCCAAAATATTGAGGATTAGCGGACGGACAATCACTGTTATATGCAGAATCTCGGATAGTTGTCACCGATACAATTTGTGAAGGATTATTAGGTAATACAGCTAGATTTTTCCATTCTCCGGTGGTTAAGTCTGTAAGGATAAACCCAAATACATCGGCATAATCACATTGAAAAGTTCCATATTCATTCGAAGCGAATAAGAAATTAAAACTGATATAATCACTAAGCGGGTAAAAATCGAACTCAATATAACTCACATCACTTACAGTTTCTGTTTGCCCTACAGTATTGCTTATTTGTTGCAAATGATTGATGTTGTATGGGGCGGGAGTAGATGCCCCATCAATCATTCCGGTTCCTCCGTCGTTACCACCTCCAGTTACATGAGGTCCTTCGACATCGTTGGCATCACCGGTTTTGATAACGATTCCCGCTTCAAGCGGAAAATTTGAGCCATTAGAGTTAAAATAACCAATAGTGTTTTGCTCCATTCCTTGCGCTCGGATATTGGTTATAGCACTACAACTAGCATTAACTAATATATCTTGTACAAGTTGCTCTAGGGTGTATTGTGTAGTAGAAACAGTAACATAATTTTGGAGTGCTGCCGAAGGAAGTATATGTTCTATATAAGAATTTAGCGGGTTATTAGGGTTGATAGGAGTAGGGTCTACACTCGTTGAGGTCACATAAACTCTATTTATAATAGATTGTGCAAGATTAAAACTGCTAGGAACATTGATTTGGGTTTGAATGGTGATTACTTCACCTACAGCTATGGAAGGAATCCATTGATAGATGTCTCCACTACCGGATGCCCCTGTGCTAGATTGCCAATACATTTCGGAAATTCCTTGAGGTATAGGGTCGCTTATAACCACTCCGAGTGCATTGTCTGGACCGAAATTTTCAATGGTAATGGTATATTCTACAATAGAATTTAATGAGTAATAGGTAGAAGTACTGGTTTTGGTTACCACTAAATCCGCAAGAGTGGATTGAGCCATACCAAAAAATGAAGAAAACAATAGTAACAATGTAATTATATTCTTCATTATGTAATAGTTTGATTTTTAAGTAAATGTATGATTTTTTATCTAAAAATAAGATTGTTTTACGAAATGATTTTACTAAAATCAGGTTTGAAGTAATTTGGTCCTTTCATCACTTTACCGTCTTCTCGGTAAATCGGTTTTCCGTCTTCTCCGAGTTTACTCATATTGCTGCACTGGATTTCGTCGAATACTTCTTCTATTTTGTGTTGTAATCCGTGTTCGAGAATCGTTCCGCACAAGATGTATAACATATCGCCTAGTGCATCGGCTACTTCAATGATATCGTTGTTTTGAACGGCCTCCAAATATTCTTCGTTTTCTTCTTTCATCAAGTTGAAACGAAGAAGGTTTTTGTTTTCGCCTAAATCAGCTTTAGGTGTATCACTTACGCCTAATCCGTATGTGTTGTGAAATAATTCGACTGCTTCAAGTTGTTTTTTCATAAAAATTAAATTGGATTTCAAAGATACTATTTTACTCGGTTAGGAATGTTTAAAATAATTGTTCTCTATAAAATGCTATCGCTAATCTAAACCATCATAAACTGTGATTTCTTTTATCGATTCAGATATACCCAACCCGTTTTGGTTTGGCTATTCTGAAAAACTATTCTGTAGTAATAGGTTCCGGTCGGAAGTTCTTTGCCGTTATTTGATTGACCTTTCCATTGATTGGTGTAATTGGATTGATTGTATACGATTTTCCCATAGCGATTATAAATCTCTACTTTATTGATTGTTCCAAACCCTGATAAATCAAATTCATTGTTCATACTATCTCCATTTGGAGAAATTCCTTTCGGAATCATACACGGAATATTTTCGATATTAATTGAAAATTCATTAGAACAATTATCCAAAGAAACTATTACTGAATACATGCCAATGCTAGTAATCTCAATCTCTGAGCTCGTTTCGCCCGTGTTCCACAGGTATTCAAAATTTGAATCTTGTGCTTCTGCTTTTAAAACAAATCTGTTCTCATTTTCACATACAGCAATAAGGTCAATTGAAATTTCAGGTAAATCATTTATAATTACTTCTATCGGTTCGGTAATACAAGCATTCATAAGATTCTTGACCGTTACATAATAAATTCCCATAGCAAGATTATCAAATACGGTAAAATCATAATAATCTTCTCCATTTATACTATATTCATAATTTGTTGTGGAATCACCTCCGTCATCAATAGGACTTGTAATTTCAATTTTTCCGAACGGATTATCACAAGTCGGTTGTGTTACATTTACTGTAGGAATTTCAGGGATTTCGGGAGCAGAAAGGATTACTTCTAATGGTTCAGAAAAACAATCTCCTGCTTTTACAGTAACTTGATAGGTGCCTGAAGGAAGATTATCAAATACTGTAAAATCATAATAATCTACTCCGTTGATGCTATATTCATAATTTGTTGTAGAATCACCTCCATCATCAATTGGGCTTATGATTTCAATTCTACCAACAGGATTGTCACAAGTAGGTTGCGTTACATTTACTGTAGGAGTTTCAGGAGTTTCTGTAGGTAACTGAATGGTTACTTCTAATGATTCAGAAATACAAAATCCTTTTTTTACAGTAACTTGATAGGTATCCGGAGCAAGGTTGTCGAATAGTGTAAAATCATAATAATCTACTCCATTGATACTATATTCGTAATTTGTTGTGGAATCATCTCCGTCATCAATAGGGCTTATAATTTCAATTCTACCAACAGGATTATCACAAGTCGGTTGTGTTACATTTACTGTAGGAATTTCAGGGATTTCGGGAGCAGAAAGGATTACTTCTAATGGTTCAGAAAAACAATCTCCTGCTTTTACAGTAACTTGATAGGTGCCTGGAGAAAGATTTTCAAATACATTATTGGTGTAATAATCAATTCCGTTGATGCTGTATTCATAATTAGGGGTGGAATCATCTCCGTCATCAATAGGACTTATAATTTCAATTTTTCCGAACTGATTTTCACAAGTCGGCTGAATAATCTCTACTATTGGGACTTCAAAAAATGAAAGATATATTGTGAATTCTAAAGGATCGGACAGGCAAAATTCAGAATCATAAAGCCTAAAGGTTAGTTGGTACGCTCCGGGAAATACATTGTTAAACACAGGGCTGTCTTGGTAATTTTCTCCGTCTATACTGTATTGAAATTCATCTCCGAGCGGAAAAGTTACCGCGACTGTTCCAACTTGTCCACTCTCAGGAACATCCGAACAATCGGGTTGAGTAATCTCGGCTATAGGGATAGTGCTCTGCTCAATATTCTCTAAATTTATTATCAAAGGCTCAGAGACGCAACTTTCTTGCCTTACGGTAATTTGAAGTGTACCAAAAGCCCAAACATTCGGAAATACCGGTGAACTCTGATAATTTACTCCATCAATGCTGTATTCGTATTCATCTCCTAACGGATAGGTTACAACAAGCGATCCTATATCTTCCGGAATAAAACTGCAAGGTATAGGAATAAGAGTGGCTTGAGCTGTCGGGGGAGTTTCACAAGTATCTTCATATAATCTTACCAAAGTTCTTTGAAATTGTCCATTATAATAGGCAAAATTTCCTCCTGCCAAAATTTTCCCGTCAGGTTGTAAAGTAATGGGAGAGATATAACCATTAAATCCGGTTCCTGTATCAAATGAAGTGTCTAAACTACCGTCAGAATTTAAACGAGATATACGTCCTTGAGCTTGTGTGCCAAATCTTGTAAAGCTTCCTCCCACCAAAATTTTCCCGTCAGGCTGTAAAACCATTGTATAGACAAGACCATTAGCATTAACTGTATAAAACCCTACTTCGGAATTAAAAGAAGAATCAACACTGCCATCTGTATTTAAACGAACAATGCTTTTTTTGGTTTGCCCATTATATTGCGTGAAACTTCCTCCGACCAAAATTTTTCCGTTTGGTTGTAAGATAATTGCTCCAACACTATGGCTCCATTCAGAAACATTAAATCCTGTACCGATATTAAACGAAGTATCGATACTTCCGTCTGTGTTCAGACGTACAATACTGTTTCGGGGTTGTCCGTTATAGGATGTGAAATTTCCTCCAACTAAAATTTTTCCGTCAGCTTGCAAAGCAATTGTTTCAACCCAGTCGTTAAATCCTGAACCTGTTGCAAACGAAGTATCGATACTTCCGTCTGAGTTCAGACGAGTAATTCGGTTTTGACTTTGACCATTATATTGTGTGAAAGTTCCTCCAACCAAAATTTTCCCATCAGGTTGCAAGATGATTGTGTGAACCCAAGAAGTATTAAATCCTGTACCGATATTAAATGAAGTATCCAAGCTTCCGTTGGAATTAAGACGTGTGATTCTGTTTTGAGATTGCCCATTATACGATGTAAAAGCTCCACCTGTCAGAATTTTTCCGTCAGGTTGTTGAATAATCGCAGTAACATAGCTATTAAATCCAGTACCGATATTAAGTGAAGTATCTAAACTTCCGTCTGTATGCAAACGAGAAATACGGCTTTGAGGTTGTCCGTTATATATTGTATAATAACCCCCAACTAAAATTTTCCCGTCAGACTGTAAAACAACTGAACGAACATCTCCTTCATTTGTAAAACCTGTGCCGATATCAAAAGTTGGGTCAATTTGTATGGTGGCTTGTGCTTTAGCCTTATTGCAAAGCAAAAGCAAAATAAAAACAGAAAGTAAGTAACGAGTAGTTTTTTTCATAATCATCAATTTACAGCGTGTATTGATGATGGGAAAATAACGAAAAGGTTGCGTTATAAAAATAAAAAAGCAAAAATTATTCAATTTTTGCTTTTTTTATTAAGGTTTTTATAGGGTGTTTTTATTTTGTTGATAGGTATTTTTTCTCTACCCAAAACGTTCCAAACGGAAGTACCGAGGCAACAAGTATGTAAAAGAAATCTTTCATATTCCAATTCATGGTACTTTTTAGCATTATAGCCAATAGAATATAAGCCATAAATAGTACTCCGTGTGCCATTCCTATAGGAAATAATAGAGTTTTGTACAATTCGATATTGGTAGGTTTAATCAGCAACATATTAGCAAAAAGAACTAAATAAGAGATTCCTTCCAACAATGCTACAATTTTAAATAGTTTAAGCATGATATAATAGTATAAGTTATTTTTTGAATTCCGGAGCAGGTAAAAGTTGACTGGATACTTCTCCGAAACCGATGCGAACTTGATCGTTTTGGCAATATCCTCTCATAATTACGGTGTCATAATCAGCGATGAATTTGCGCTCCGTTCCGTCACTGAGTTGAATCGGGTTTTTACCACCCCAAGTAAGCTCTAACATCGAGCCATAACTATCCGGAGTTGGTCCTGAAATGGTTCCCGAACCCATCATGTCTCCGGCATTAACTTGACAACCATTTATTGTATGATGTGCCAATTGCTGACTCATCGTCCAATACATGTATTTGAAGTTCGATTTCGAAATCAAATTTTCTTCACCGTTTTGTGGTTTTAAATATACGTTTAAGTTGATATCAAACGCATGATTACCGGTTTGTTGCAAGTACGGAAGTGGTTTTGGGTCTTCCTGTGCCGGACTCGGGCAACGGAAAGGCTCTAAGGCATCCATAGTTACTATCCAAGGAGAAATAGAAGAAGCGAAGTTTTTTGCCAAGAATGGGCCAAGTGGCACATACTCCCATTTTTGAATATCACGCGCACTCCAATCATTAAACAAAACCATACCGAAAATGTGATTTTCTGTTTCTTCCACCGGAATGTATTCGCCCATAATGTTGGCATTACAAGTAATAAAAGCCGTTTCTAATTCAAAATCCACTAAGCGTGATGGCCCAAAAACAGGCTGCGTTTCTCCGTTGGGTAAAGTTTGACCCAATGGTCTTTTTACCGGAACTCCTGAAGGAACGATAGTAGAACTACGCCCATGATAGCCTACCGGAATGTGCAACCAGTTCGGAAGCAAAGCGTTGTTCGGGTCTCTAAACATCATCCCTACATTGGTAGCGTGTTCTTTGCTGGAATAGAAATCCGTATAATCGCCGATTTGAGCAGGCAAAAGCATTTCTACTTGGTTTGCAGCCAATAAAACTTGCGCTCGGTGTGCTTGATTATCTCTTAGTTTAGGATTATTGGTGTCGAAAATATCGGCAATGCGATTGCGCACTTCACGACAAAAACTTCTTCCTTGAGCAATAAAAGCATTCAGCGAATCTTGTAAAAAGATATCATCGCTCAATTCAATTCCTTCGAAATAACCCAATTGATGTAAAGCGTTCAAATCAATTACCGTATCTCCGATACGCGTAGCAATAGAGGTGATTTGTTCTTTGGTCGAAAAAACGCCGAATGGAATATTTTGAATCGGAAAGTCACTGTAATTATGTACTTCTATCCAAGAAGTTCTGCTTGGATCGTTGGCTGTTATAATCATATTAGAATAGATTTTTAAAATTTAGTAGTGAATTTTGTTGAAATGATTTTTTGAAAAATTCATAGGTCAAATATAGGATTTACTGCCTATTTCTCAAAGTAAATTCTTACATTTGGATTCAAATTAACGAAAGTTTAAACTATGCAAAGAGACAACGAAATTTTTGATTTGATTCTTGATGAACAAGACAGACAAACCGATGGTTTGGAACTTATAGCTTCAGAAAATTATGTAAGTGAGCAGGTGATGGAAGCAGCAGGGTCTATACTTACCAATAAATATGCAGAGGGTTATCCGGGCAAAAGATATTATGGTGGATGTGAAGTAGTGGATGTAATCGAGCAAATTGCCATTGATAGAGCCAAAGCTCTTTTTGGAGCTGAATATGTGAACGTTCAACCGCATTCAGGCTCTCAAGCCAATACAGCCGTTTATGCAGCGTGCTTGAAACCTGGCGATAAAATTTTAGGTTTTGACCTTTCTCACGGAGGACATTTAACTCACGGTTCGCCGGTAAACTTCTCAGGAAAATTATACAATCCGGTGTTTTATGGTGTAGATAAAGAAACCGGTCTTATCAATTATGATAAAATCCAAGAAATCGCGCTTCAAGAAAAACCCCAACTTATCATAGCAGGAGCTTCGGCTTACTCAAGAGATATGGATTTCAAACGCTTTAGAGAAATTGCAGACAGCGTAGGAGCGATTTTAATGGCAGATATTTCGCATCCTTCCGGACTTATCGCAAAAGGATTGTTGAATGACCCAATGCCTTATTGTCACGTTGTAACTACTACCACTCACAAAACCCTAAGAGGACCAAGAGGAGGTATGATTATGATGGGTAAAGATTTCGAAAATCCATTCGGATTGAAAACTCCAAAAGGAGAAATCCGCATGATGTCTTCACTTTTAGATGCAGCAGTTTTCCCAGGAAATCAAGGAGGACCACTTATGCATATTATCGGAGCGAAAGCTGTGGCATTTGGCGAAGCCTTGACCGATGAATACTTTCGCTATATTTTACAAGTTCAGAAAAATGCTAAAGCGATGGCGCAAGCCTTTATCGAAAGAGGATATGATATTATTTCGGGCGGAACGGACAACCATATGATGTTGATTGACCTTCGCAATAAAGGAATTTCGGGTAAAGATGCCGAAAAAGCACTAGGCAAAGCAGAAATCACGGTTAATAAAAACATGGTTCCGTTTGACGATAAATCTCCTTTTGTAACTTCAGGAATTCGTGTGGGAACGGCAGCCGTTACTACAAGAGGTCTTGTTGAGTCAGATATGAAAATTATTGTTGAATTAATTGACGAAGTTATTAGTAACCATGATAATGACGAGAAATTAGAAGAAATTGCCGATAAAGTAAATGAAATGATGAGCGAAAGACCGATTTTCGTATTCTAAATCAAAACATATTTAAATGAAAATCCACCCGATAGAGGTGGATTTTTTGTTTTTATTGTCGAATTTTGCACCAGCTAAATGAAATCGTATGTTAGGATTAAAATTAACGACAGACCCGCGTTGGGTTAATATTGCAGAAGAAAATATCGAAGAAATTTTGACCGATCACGCTTGGTGTGAGCAGAAAGCAGCTACCAATGCCATTATGCTTATCATCAATAATTCAGAACTCGAAGATTTGGTATCTGAAATGGCTGAAATTGCCATCGAAGAAATGCAACACTTCAAGATGGTTCACGACAAAATCAAAGAGCGCGGTTATACTTTCGGGAGAGAACGCAAAGATGATTATGTAAACCAGTTGATGAAGTTTATGAAAAAAGGAGGTTCGCGCAATGAGTCGTTTATCGACAGATTACTTTTTGCTGCTATGATTGAAGCGCGTAGCTGTGAACGCTTTCGCGTGTTAAGTCAAAATATCAAAGATGAAGAACTGGCTAAATTTTACCACGAATTGATGATTTCGGAAGCCAATCACTATACTACTTTCTTGAATTTCGCTCGGAAATATGCCGAAGAAGTAGATGTAAACCAGCGTTGGAAAGAGTGGTTGGAATACGAAGCCACCATTATTCAAAACTACGGAACTAAAGAATCTATTCACGGATAAAAGTAAAGCGTATATAAAATAAAAACCACACTTTTTAGTGTGGTTTTTTTATTTCTAAAATGTGTTAGTTTGTTAATCGTTTGTAAAATATGTAATCGGTATTTTCAGGTTCGATACCCGAATTTTTGAGTTCTGTAGCGATTTGCGCCCGATGATAAGTGGAATGGTTTATTAAATGAAAAAGAATATCTTTTATGCTATTCGAAAAAGGTTTTCCGGAAGAAGTAGTATAGTCAATTATCGTGTTGATGTCTCGCTCGGTAAGAATTTTATGAGTATTCTCGTAATTCTCGGTATTCAGCTCCCAAAGCATTTCCCAAGAATGATTTTGCCATACGCCAAATTCGACTTCGCCCAAGATTCGTGCATTCCAGATTTGGTGCGCATTTAGGATATGATTGACAAGGTTTATGGTTTTTTCCGAAACTTCTTCTCGATGTTCTAAAACCAATTTCAAGACTTTTTGGTTCGAATGATGATTGTAGGCATACAATCCGATAAATTCTTCTTTCATAATAAAGAGTATAAGAATGAACACTCAAATGTAAGAGTTTACTCCAAAAATGTAAATCTTTTAAAACAAAAAGCCTCCCAAACCAATTAAATGATTTGAGAGGCTTTTATTATAACGAAAAGAGAATCTATACCAATTGTCCTGACCAAAGCGACACGCCACCAAGCAGATTATAGGTTTGAGCAAATCCCATTTGGTCCATGATTTGGCAGGCGTTAGCACTACGTCCACCGGCTTTGCAGTACACATAATAGTTTTTGCTTTTATCGAGTTTTTCAAGTTCGTCAATAAATTCTTCGGTATTATAAATATCGATACAGATTGCCTCCGGAATAATTCCCATAGCTTGTTCTTCGGCTGTTCTTACGTCAAGAATTACGGCATTCGAATCGTTGTCGATAAGGTCTTGCCATTCTTGTTGATTGATATGTTTCATTGTTTTGAGTTTTTGGATTTATGATAATTAGGATTAGAATTTTAAACTTCCTAATCGCTTAGTTTCTTGGTTAAATTCTGTGAGGATTTCGTCTATGATGTCTTTTACAGGTTTAATTTCGTGGATAAGCCCCGCTACTTGCCCGATTTCGATTTCGCCTTCATCCAAATCGCCTTCGAACATTCCTTTTTTGGCTCTGGCTCTGCCCAATAGGTTTTTTAAATCTTCAACCGTAGGATTTTGGGCGTATAGTTCCATTAAATCGTTGAAGAATTTATTTTTTACTAGGCGTACCGGAGCCAGTTCTTTCAAAGTAAGATATGTATCTCCGTCTTTTACTTCCAGAATTTTTTGTTTGAAATTCTCATGCGCCGAACTCTCTACCGAAGCAGCAAATCGGCTTCCCATCTGCACGCCGTCTGCTCCGAGTGTCATAGCTGCTAACATTCCTTTTCCGGTTGCGATTCCTCCGGCAGCAATCAGTGGTATAGACAATTCTTGTTTCACCATCGGGATAAGGGTGAAAGTAGTGGTTTCTTCTCTTCCGTTGTGTCCTCCAGCCTCGAATCCTTCGGCTACTACTGCATCCACTCCGGCTTCTTGCGCTTTAAGAGCAAATTTTACGCTGCTGACAACATGTACCACCGTAATGCCTTTTTCTTTTAAGAATGAAGTCCAAGTTTTCGGATTTCCTGCCGAAGTAAAAACGATTTTTACGCCTTCTTCGACAATGATATTCATAATTTCTTCAATGTTCGGATAAAGCATCGGCACATTCACTCCGAAGGGTTTGTCGGTAGCTTTTTTGCATTTCTGAACGTGTTCTCTGAATACATCCGGATACATAGAGCCCGCTCCGATAAGTCCCAGTCCGCCAGCATTGCTTACGGCACTGGCTAGTTTATAGCCTGAATTCCAAATCATCCCACCTTGGATAATTGGATATTTAATTCCAAATAATTCAGTTATTCTATTCATTTATAGTGGTTTATTTTTTTATGATTTTTCCGGTTTTTATTTCTTGGTCGGCTTGAATTTTATAAAAATAAATGCCGCTTTCTAAATGACCTATTTCTAAATGATTTTGAGTTGTGGTGGATTGTTCTAAAACTATTTTTCCGCTCAAATCATACAACTTAATAGTATAGTCTTTTGTTGTATTCGAATAAAAATACAACTCATTAATAGTTGGGTTCGGATACAGAAAACTGCTTTTCTGTATATCTTCTACACTTAAACTTTGCTGATAAGCCGCATAAAAATTCGGAATTCCGTAACCCATTTGTGCAGTTGGGTTATTGTATAAATGTGCCGATTCGCGAATAAGTTGTTCGATTTCGGAATTTGAAAGTTCCGGCAAGGCTTGCCAAAGACAAGCTACCAATCCGGCAGTAATCGGAGAAGAAAATGAAGTCCCGTTAACCACCCCGATGTTTCCGTTTTCATCCGAAGTTACTGCCCAAACACCTTGTGCCATCACATCGGGTTTAACGCGATTATCTGAAGTAGGGCCGATAGAACTAAAACTAGCATAATTTCCGTCTCCATGAACCGCTCCGATGGTAAAAGAACCTTGCGAGTCGGCAGGCGAAGTGATGTATTGCCAATTTCCACTTCCGGCATTTCCGGCAGAAGTTACACAAATCATCCCTTTGGAATGCGCCATATTTGCTCCTCTGGAAATGAAGGTGGTAATGCCGTCCATATCTTGATATGTATAATTGTAGTTTGGATTGTCAAAATTGTTATAGCCGAGTGAAGTATTGATGACATCCACTCCCAAACTATCGGCAAGTTCGGCTGCTTCTACCCAAAGTGATTCTTCGAGTGGCGTTTCGCTTGTGTTGTCTTCGGTAATGAAAAGATAGTAAAAAGCATCAGGTGCTGTGCCGACTAATTCGCCTCCCAAATAACCTGCAAGAGTGGACAGCACACGCGTTCCGTGATTGCCGCCTGTATAGAAGTTTTCGTTTCGTCCGACAAAATTATATCCGCCTAAAATCAAATTTTCAGTATGTAATCTCTGAAACGGTTGCGCGTTATCGACACCAATAAAACCATTATCCAACACGGCTATCATCATTCCGCTTCCGGTAAAATTTTCTTGATGTAATAAGTGTCCGTTTAGCATTTGGATTTGATTGGCTGAATTTCCGTAGTCAAAATCACTTTGCGATTGAGTTGTTTTTTTTGTCGAAGTAAGAGGTTGAACTTGAGTCAATCTTGGAGCCGAATTTAATGATTTGTCCGCATATTCAATAGATGCTACAAAATTTAAAGAAGTTAATCCTTGGATAGTTTCGTAATTTCCTCTTATGTGTAGCGCATTTAGCCATTTCGATTGGGCTAAAACTTCTATATTATTGATGCTGTTTATTTGATTGATATAAGGTTGGTAAACCGGAACATCAGTTATATCTAATGCAATATTCTGATTAGTTCGTCTATCCAAAGCTCGTTGCGAAAGCATTTCCAAAGGATTTTGCAGATAAAAATCCGCATTGGGTTTATCGACCAAATACACCCACGCATCTTGAATTTGACAAGAAGCAATAAGGGTATAGAATATCAGAAAAAAGGTAAAGGTTCTTTTCACTTTCGAAGGATTTGTACAAATATAAAATAAAAAAACTCAACCGTTGTTAACTATATTTTCTGGATATAAATTGTATCTTTAGGGCTTGAAAAACTTTTAAAATTTGATAGAAAATGAAAAAATTATTAGTGATTGCTGCTGTAATTATGACAAGTGCAATAGGGTTTTCGCAAGTGCAAACACCTGCTGCTTCACCGCTAGGTAAAGTAACTCAAACGGTTGGACTTACTGAAGTATCAGTGGAATATTCAAGACCAAGTGCTAAAGGAAGAAATATCTTCGGAAATCTTGTTCCGTTCGGAAAAATCTGGAGAACCGGAGCGAACAAAAACTCTATTGTAAAGTTTAGTCATGATGTAGTAATTAGTGGGCAAAAAGTAACAAAAGGAGAATATGCACTTTTTGTAAACCCAAAACCGGATGCGTGGGAAGTGTATTTTTATACAGATACTAACAACTGGGGGAATCCTGAAAAATGGAACGAAGAAAAAGTAGCGGCTAAAGCAGTAGTAAAACCAATTGCTTTGTCAAACTATGTAGAGACATTCACTATCGGAATCAACGCGTTGGATAACGATTTTGGTCATATCGAAATCTCTTGGGAAAAAACAATGGTTTCTGTAAAATTCGAAGTTCCAACGGCTAAAATCGCTAATTCAAGTATCGAAAGAGCGTTAGCTGGTCCTGATTTTGATACGTATTATCAAGCAGCAAATTATTATTACCAATCAAACGGAGATAATAGCAAAGCATTAGAGTGGATCAACAAAGCAATCGAGTTAAGAGGAAACGATGCTCCGTTTTGGTATTTGAGACTAAAATCTCTTATCCAAGCTAAAAACGGAGATAAAAAAGGAGCAATCCAAACCGCTCAAAAATCATTGGAAGCAGCTGAAAAAGCAGGTAATGCAGATTATATCAAGCTAAATAGAGATTCAATTTCTGAATGGAGTAAATAATAAGTGAGGATATTGTTTTTAAATAAAATCATATCTTTGCTCTCCCAACTCTAAAAACTAATCTTATTTTATGGAATATTTAGATTTTGAACTTCCGATAAAAGAGCTTGAAGACCAATTGGATAAATGCCAGATTATTGGTCAAGAGTCAGACGTTGACGTGTCTGAGACTTGCAAAAAAATTAAAAAAAAGCTCGAAGAAGCTAAGAAGAATATATATTCGAATTTAACTCCTTGGCAGCGCGTTCAGCTTTCCAGACATCCGAATCGTCCGTATACTTTAGAATATATCCAAAACCTATGTGGTGATACATTTTTAGAACTTTTTGGCGACAGAGGCTTTAAAGATGATAAAGCTATGGTAGGAGGTCTTGGAAAAATTGACGGACAATCGTACATGATTATCGGTCAACAAAAAGGAATCAATACCAAAATGCGTCAATACCGAAATTTTGGTATGCCAAATCCGGAAGGGTACCGCAAAGCGCTTCGCCTTATGAAAATGGCTGAGAAATTTGGTATTCCCGTTCTTACCCTTATCGATACTCCGGGCGCTTATCCGGGGCTTGAGGCAGAAGAAAGAGGACAAGGAGAAGCAATTGCTAGAAATATTCTGGAGATGAGCCGCCTTAAAGTTCCTGTAATCTGTATTATTATCGGTGAAGGAGCATCAGGAGGAGCACTCGGAATCGGAGTAGGAGACAGAGTATATATGTTAGAAAACACGTGGTATTCTGTAATTTCTCCGGAATCTTGTTCTTCTATCTTGTGGAGAAGCTGGGAACACAAAGAAACTGCAGCTGAAGCACTAAAATTGACTTCATACGACATGAAGAAAAATGGTTTGATTGATGACATTATCCCAGAACCACTAGGCGGAGTGCATTATGACAAGCCAACCACTTTTAAAACCGTTCAGAAATATATTACCAAAGCACATAAAGAGCTTAGTAAATTATCAACAGATAAATTGATTGCTGAGCGAATGGAAAAATATCTTAAAATGGGAGAATTTAAAGGATAACCTTAATTATCAATAGTTTTAAAAATCCGAAATTTTCTAGTTTCGGATTTTTTTGTGTTATCAACAGTAAAAAGAAGTTATTAAGAGAATATCAACAGCTGATGACTAATAACTCTAATCCATTACACTTTATATTTTAGTTACATTCGCATTATGGAAAACCTGAAAAATATTAACCCTACTCGCCCCGAAAAAACTCGAATCATTAGCCTTGAAAAAGGAAAGATACAGCCGCAAGCCGCTGATTTAGAAGAGGCTGTGTTGGGGGCAATGATGATTGATAAGAAAGGAGTGGACGAAGTTATCGACCTACTCACTCCCGAGGCATTTTATAAAGAGGCACATCAACACATTTTTGAAGCCATTGATTTTCTCTTTAAAGACGGTCAACCGATTGACTTATTAACAGTTTCGGCGCAGCTCAAGAAAAATGGAAAATTAGACCTTGCCGGAGGTGATTTTTACCTTATCGGATTGACTCAAAAAGTATCTTCATCAGCGCATATCGAGTTCCATTCGAGAATTATTCTTCAGAAATACATTCAACGAAGTTTGATTCGCATCTCGTCCGAAATTATAGAAGATTGTTTTGACGAAACTACCGACGTATTTGATTTGTTGGATAAATCGGAAGCCAAATTTTATGAAGTAACCCAAGGAAACATCAAGAAGAGTTCCGAGACGGCTCAAAGCTTGGTGATTCAGGCAAAAAAGCGAATCGAAGAAATCGCAAATAAAGAAGGGTTGAGTGGTATTGCTACCGGATTCAACAAACTCGATGAACTGACTTCGGGTTGGCAGCCGAGTGACCTTATCATTATTGCGGCTCGTCCGGGTATGGGTAAGACGGCATTTGTCTTATCGATGGCTAGAAATATGGCGATTGATTTCCAACAACCGGTGGCATTGTTTTCGCTCGAGATGTCTTCGGTTCAGCTTATCACGCGTTTGATTTCATCCGAAACCGGATTGAGCTCCGAAAAACTCAGAACCGGAAAACTAGAAAAACACGAGTGGGAGCAATTAAATACCAAAGTAAAAGACCTGGAAAAAGCTCCTTTATATATTGACGATACGCCCTCGCTTTCCATTTTTGACTTGAGAGCAAAAGCCAGACGTTTGGCTTCGCAACACGGAATTAAGCTTATCATTATCGATTACTTGCAATTGATGACTGCCGGAAACAGCAGTAAAGGGGGCGGAAACCGTGAGCAAGAAATCTCGACTATTTCGCGAAACCTGAAAGCACTTGCTAAAGAACTTAACATTCCGGTGATTGCCCTTTCACAGTTATCGCGTGCTGTGGAGACCAGAACAGGCTCAAAACGTCCGTTGCTTTCCGATTTGAGGGAATCGGGAGCGATTGAGCAAGATGCCGATATCGTTTCGTTTATTTACCGTCCGGAATATTATAAAATTGACCAATGGGATGACGAAGAACAGTCACCAACCAAAGACCAAGCGGAGTTTATTGTAGCCAAGCACAGAAACGGTGGATTGGACAATATTCGTTTGAAATTCGAAGGTAAATTTGGTAAATTCGGTAACTTAGACGAATTCGGATTTGATTTTGGAGCGCTTCCTTCAAAAATGAATGCCGATGATATTATTTCGAATCTTCCATCGCCAAATGAAGCTTTCGGAGGTAGTATTTCATCGTCGTTTAACAATGACGATCCGGATGATGGCGGCGTACCGTTCTAATAAAATTTAAAACATAACATTATATCACATAATAATGGAATTAAAACTCAACCGACCAATTTGCTTTTTCGATTTAGAAACCACCGGAACAGACGTGGTGAAAGACAGAATCGTTGAAATCGCTATTCTTAAAGTTTTTCCGAACGGAAATAAAGAAAGTAAAACTTGGTTGGTGAACCCGACCGTTCCGATTCCGCCGCAATCAACAGCAATTCACGGAATCACGAATGAGAAAGTTGCCAATGAACCAACCTTCAAAGAATTGGCACCTCAGATTCACCAAATGATTAAAGATTCAGATTTGGCGGGCTATAATTCCGACCGATTTGACATTCCGCTTTTGGTAGAAGAATTGCTTCGCGCGGAGGTAGATTTTGATTTGAAAAACAGAGTTTCGGTAGATGTGCAAACGATTTTTCACAAAAAAGAAGAAAGAACGCTTTCGGCAGCCTACCGCTTTTATTGCAATCAAACCTTAGAGAATGCACATAGTGCAGCAGCCGACACGAATGCTACCTACGAAATTCTGAAAGCCCAACTCGATCGTTATGACGATTTGGAAAACGATATGAAAGCATTGTCCGAGTTTACAACGCGCAAAAAAGCGGTGGATTTCGCAGGTTTTATAGCGCTCAATGACCAAGGCGAAGAAATCTTTACTTTCGGTAAACACAAAGGAGCAAAAGTAGAAGATGTGTTGGAGCAAGAACCAGGTTATTTCGGTTGGATTTTGAACGCCGATTTTCCGCTTTATACCAAAAAAGTTTTAACCGGAATTAAACTTAGAAAGTTGAATACGAAATTTTAAGTTAAAATGAAAATTATCTGCATCGGACGCAATTACGTCAACCATATATCTGAACTCGGAAACGAAAAACCGGAAGAACCTGTTATTTTCTTAAAACCGGATACGGCACTTGTGAAAGAAGATGATTTCTATCTTCCTGAATTTTCGAACGACGTGCATCACGAAATTGAAGTCGTGGTAAAAATGAGTAAAGTAGGTAAGTATATCGACCCGAAATTCGCTCATAAATACTATAGTGAAATTTCGGTTGGGATTGATTTTACCGCTCGTGATGTTCAACAAAAACTCAAAGAAAAAGGTCTTCCGTGGGAAAAAGCAAAAGCTTTTGATAATTCAGCCGTAGTAGGGAATTTTATTCCTGTTGCTGATTTGGATGTGGATAATCTGGAATTGGAACTTTTGAAAAACGGCGCTTTACAACAAAAAGGAAATACCAACCAAATGCTTTGGAAGATTAACGAATTAGTGGCGTATGTTTCGCAATATTTTACGCTCAAAACCGGAGATTTAATCTTTACCGGAACGCCAAGCGGCGTGTCGAAAGTACAGGCCGGAGATGTGCTCGAAGGATTTTTACAAGGACAATCTCTATTCAAAACCAACATCAAATAATCACCGTTTGCTTGAGTCCTTGCTCTACACAAAGCCATAAAAAGTTGAAGAACGATCGGTCGTGTTGACGCTCGATCGTTTTGATTTCGACTTGTTTGGTGTTAGAATTTTTCAGGATGATATTCGCTACAAACGAAGCCAATTTCGCTTTTTTGGAAGAATCTTTTTTGTATAAAGTTATTTTCAGACTTTCGTAATCCATCAAAAAATCGCCCTGCGCCAGATTGTCGTCACCATAGAAGTTAAAAGCAATTTGTTTGGCCGTTCCTTCTGCCGATACATTCGCTCGCGGACGAATAAAAGGTGTGGTATGCTCTAGCGGATAATTGTACAAATTTCCTTGAATAGTAAAAGCATCCGAAGTATCAAGCGGGTCAAAAGCCCAATGTACTTTAAATCTCGAAGCGTGCATAAATGTGCAATTAATCGAAATATCCACTTTCGGTAGGGTGTTTTTTTGATAACCGCTATTTACATTCAACACGGTAGCGTTGAAGTTAGTTAACGATAATTTTCCGGGTTCGCCACGTTCTATTTCTTCTTCATATTCTAGTTTAGAATTTTGAATCACGACTTTGTTAACTTCCATCCTGAACGGAATTTTCCGAAGTTGCGCGCTGTATAAAAGTCGCTTCGCTGGATTATCCGGCGGAACTTTACTGCGAAAAATATTCGTATTTATTTCGGTTAAGGTCATTTGTGGGGTAGTAAAGTAAAAATCATCGCCTTCAAATCCCCAATCGATTTGGTTAATGGAGATTTTATTCGCTAATATGGTGAACAAATCTTTTTCCATTTCGAGTTGATTCAAAAACTCCTGACGCGTTATTTGCGGAATCATTCTGAAATCATTTGCTTCGAAGTTTTGATTCGCGAAACCGATATTTTGTGCTTCCAGTTTATAAACATTATCGCCTTGATAGGTCAAATGAGCGATTTTGAGTTGTGGATTCTGATAGCTTATCGGAATTTTTTGTGAAGCGGTAGCCGAATTGTAAACCACATTTTCAAGACTAAAATAAAGGCTATCAATGGAAAGCGTTTTATCGATTTGAGTAGAATCAGAAGCAACTTGAATGTAATTGATTTTTGCGTTTTCAAGACTAAAATTTCCAATCGTGATATCAAGTGGTTGTGAAGTTTTTTGAGCCGTAGAGTCTTGTTCGATAGAATGGTTCACATAAGTGATATCTGAGGAATTTATTTTTACCGAAGAAACCGAAATTTTCTTTTGAAACAAGTATTTGAAAATTTGAATTCCGTCAATTTCTATATCCGAAAAAGTGGAAGTTAGAATAGATTTTTGCTGAGTTTCGAGTTCTGATTTGGGTGTAAGGCTAACTTGATGCAAATGCACAGAACCTTTCAATAGCGAAACGTCCATTTCTTGGAAATCGAGTTGATAATTGGTTTTTTCAGAAATAAGTTTCGGAATTTTTGATTGCAGCCAAAATTGTATTCCAAAATTAGTGACTACTAAAATTATTACGAGTATGAGTAAGGCGTAAGTGAATTTTTTCAGTGTAGTCATAACATTTCATTTTAGTTTAACTTCCTTTGGGTATCGCCTTAATGAGTTTTTTCGAATATTCGGTTTTCGGATTTTGGTACAACTCATCAGCTTCGGTTTCTTCTTCCAGATGACCTTTGTTGAGCACTAGAATTTTGTCTGACACATATTTGACTACCGCCAAATCGTGCGAAATAAAAATATAGGTGAATCCAAAATTCTCTTTCAGCTCGTTTAACAGATTCAAAACTTGTGCCTGAACCGAAATATCCAAAGCCGAAACCGATTCGTCACATACGATGAGTTTAGGTTGTAAGGCAATAGTTCTGGCAATTCCGATGCGTTGGCGTTGACCGCCCGAAAATTCGTGCGGATAGCGGTCAAAATGTTCGGCAGAAAGCCCTACGCGTTCCAAAATTTCGAGGGTTTTTTGTTTTCGTTCCTTGTTGTTTTTGTAGAGTTTATGTACTTGCATCGGCTCCATAATGGCTTCTCCGACTTTCATTTTCGGGTTTAGTGAAGAATACGGATCTTGAAAAATAATCTGAATTTCTTTTCGGAAGTTTTTAAATTCTTTGTCCGAAAGTGCAGTAATATCTGTGCCTTTGTAGAAAATTTGACCTTTGGTGGCTTTGTCTAGTTGCAAAATAGCATTCCCGATAGTCGATTTTCCGGAACCTGATTCGCCCACCAATCCTTTGGTTTCGCCTTCATAGACTTTAAAACTAATATCTTGTAAAGCTTGGAAAGCCATTTTTTTTCCAAAAATACCCATACTCGAATAATAAATTTTTTCGATATTTTTTACTTCTAAAATAGGCGATTGAGCGTAGAGTTTTTCAAGTCGCTTGGTTCGCTCTTGGGTTGTAATTAACTCGGTGGGTGTAGTTTCGTTTAAAAAATCAGCAATGGTTGGCAGTCGTTTGAGCCTTTCGTCTAACGATGGTCGTGAAGCAATAAGAGCCTTAGTATAAGTCTGTGTCGGATTATGGAAAATCGCTGCAGTGGCGCCTTGCTCTACAATTTCACCTTTGTACATCACCAATACGCGGTCAGCAATTTCAGAAACCAAAGCCAAATCGTGCGAAATGAAGATAATGCTCATTCCGGTTTCCTGTTGTAATTCTTTCAGCAATTTGATGATTTCTTTCTGAACCGTTATATCCAAAGCTGTTGTAGGCTCATCGGCAAACAAAATTTTGGGTTTGCAAGCGATAGCCATAGCAATCATTACGCGTTGTTTTTGTCCGCCCGAAATTTGGTGCGGATAACTGTTGTAAATTTTTTCCGGATTCGGGAGTTTTACTTTTTCGAATAACGATAAAACCTCAGCTTTTACTTCTTTTTTGGATAGATTCGTATGTTCCAATAGAGTTTCTTCTACTTGATAACCGCATTTCAAACTCGGATTTAGCGAAGACATCGGCTCTTGGAAAATCATCGAAATTTCTTTCCCTCTGATTTTTCGGAATTCTTTGGAATTGAGCCAGGTAATGTCTTTCCCGTCAAAAGTGATTTTTCCGGAATCTATTCGAGCAATTTTCTCCGGCAATAAACCCAAAACGGCAAGCGAAGAAACGGATTTTCCGGAGCCGGATTCGCCCACAATACCTAAGATTTCGTTAGGATATAAATCGTATGAAATGTTTTTAATAACTGTATTCCAAGAGTTTTCTCTTGAAAAGGACAATACGAGGTTACTGATTTGTAAAAGAGGCGCTTGGTTTGTCATTACTGCGTTTAAAACTCAAATTTAAGGATTATCTTTGTAAGACAATTTTTCTAAAACAAAATTATGGTAGAATTTGGGGTTGGGATGTTTGGCGATGTCCAAATAGACGAAAAAACGGGATATATTCAGCCGGCACAACAACGCTTGGCTGAAATTATTGAGGAAGTAAAGTTGATGGACACACTCGGAGTTGATTTCTTCGGAATCGGGGAACACCACCGCGAAGATTATGCCGTATCATCACCCGAAATTCTGCTGGCTGCGCTGTCTACTGTAACTCAAAAGATAAAACTCGGAAGTGCCGTTTCGGTAATAAGTTCGACAGATCCGGTGAAATTATATCAGGATTTCGCTACGGTTGATTTGCTTTCCAAAGGAAGAGCCGAAATTATGGCCGGACGAGGCTCGTTTATCGAATCGTTTCCTCTTTTTGGGTATGACCTCAAGGATTACGATGCTTTGTTTGATGAGAAATTAAAACTCTTATTGAAGTTAAATCAAGAAAAAATCATCACTTGGAACGGCCAGTTTCGAGCACCTTTATTAGGTGAACAAATTTTTCCGAGACCTCAACAAGAACAATTGCCCATCTGGGTAGCTGTCGGAGGAACACCTGCATCGGTTGTTCGTGCCGGAAAACTAGGGCTTCCGGTTATGTTTGCTATCATTGGCGGAGATTGGAGAAACTTCAAACCGCTTTTTGAATACTACAAACAGGCGTATTTAGATAGTGGTCACGACCCCGAAAAATTCCAAGTAGGCGTGCATATGCACAGCTTTTTCGGGGAAGATTCCGAAAAAGTAGCCGATAGTCATTATCCGATTTATGCGGCGCAGATGGACCGCATTGGAAAAAGTCGCAATTGGCCACCTTATCACCGAATGGGGTACGATTACGGTCGCTCTGAAAACGGCCATTTGATAGTAGGTTCAGTAGAAGATTGTGCGCAGAAAATCGCAATGATTATTCAGGAACTTGGTCTGACGCGTTTTTCGGCTCATATGGATGTTGGAAGCCCTAATCATTCAGATATGATGAATTCTATAAAAATATATGGGGAGCAAATTATTCCGAGAGTGAAAGAATTACTTAAATAAGAAAAAATGAACGACCTAAGCGATAACATAAAACCATATAACAAACTCTAAATTTTAATTTTGTCAAAATAGAGTTTAGTTTGTGTGGGATTTTGTTATTTATATTTTTCTCTTAAATCTATTCCGTCTTTGATATATTCTATATTTGGATTTTCTAATATAAATTCTCTTGTTGCAATTTCTAATAAAGAATCAATAAAAGTTTCTCCATATTTTTTTACAATTTCTTTATACATCTCTTCTTCATAGCAATAGGGTTCAAAACCACCTAATCTTATAGAACGAGATAAATGTTCTTTCGTTTCAATTCCATATTTATGTAACATTTTTGAGAGATTTTTAAATTCACGAGGATGAAACCCAAAATATATTAATTTCCCGCTTTCTATATCTTTAAGGGCTCTGTTTTTTTGATTAATACAAAATGTATCAATAACTGTTACATCTAAATTTTTATTTTCTAACCACATTCTTGCATACACGTCTTCATTATAAATTATAAGTTTACCATTCTTGTCAAACTTTTCTAATTCTGTCTTCTGACTACAGGAAAACAACATAAAAGAAACTATAAAAATAATTACCTTATTCATTTTTGAATAGTTTTGAATGATTATGCAAGTTAAAATATTCTTTTAAATCATTACCTTTGAACTTCTGATTTTTTCCTCAAAAAAATGAACGACCTAAGCGATTACAGAAAATCCTACGAAAAAAGTGAACTTCTAGAGCATCAAATTCCGGAAGACCCAATTAATTTATTTAACCGTTGGTTTCACGAAGTAGAAGATTTTGGGGGAGTTGACGAAGTCAATGCGATGACGGTTTCAACCATCGGATTAGACGGATTTCCGAAAGCCAGAGTTGTATTGCTCAAAAAGTTTTACGAAGAAGGATTTATTTTTTATACCAATTATAATTCCGAAAAAGGAAAAGCAATTCTCAACAACCCAAATATTTGTCTTTCGTTCTTTTGGCATTCGATGGAAAGACAAGTTATCATCAAAGGAAAAGCAGAAAAAACTCCTTCGCAAACCTCCGATAATTATTTTGCTTCTCGTCCGGATGGCAGTAAACTTGGAGCGATTGTTTCTCCACAAAGTGAGGTGATTCCTTCGCGCGAATTTTTAGCTGAAAAATTAAACGAATTAGAACAACAATTCGACGGAAAAGAAATTCCAAGACCGGAAAATTGGGGCGGATTTTTGGTTCGTCCGGTGAGTGTGGAGTTTTGGCAAGGTCGCCCGAATCGTCTGCACGACAGAATTCGTTATAAGCTCGAAGAAGATTATTCGTGGCGTATGGAGCGATTAGCTCCTTAAACTTTTGTTAAATAAGTCATCTTCCCCTATTAGTATTGTAACAAAATAACGTTTTTTGCGATATATACAGAGAAAAAACTGTTTTATGGATTTTAAATCTAGATTTCTTTTATTGTTTTGTTTTTTGATTTCTTCGATCAATTATTCGCAAAATAAATTTACCCTTAGCGGAACCATCACTGACCAAAATACCAATGAAACTCTTATCGGAGTTATTGTTTCGGTTAAAGAAGCCAATGTGGTTACAGCTACCAATGAATATGGGTATTATGTAATGACTTTGCCCGAAGGACAATATACTCTAGAGGTAAATTCTGTAGGCTATAATGTACATACTGAGGCGATTTCTATTTCCGGAAATACGCGTAAAAATATTTCGTTAGGTTCATCAGAAGTGATGATTGATGAAATCCAAATAACAGCGAGTTCTAAAGCTACGAATATCCGAAAACCCGAAATGAGTATCAATAAACTCACAGTCGAGGAAGTGAAGAAAATGCCGGTAGTACTCGGAGAAGTAGATATTTTAAAATCTATTTTGACACTTCCGGGAGTGACAAATGCCGGAGAAGGTTCGTCAGGATTCAATGTACGAGGTGGCGCTGCCGACCAAAATTTGATTTTGCTTGACGAGGCAACAATGTATAGTTCTTCACATCTTTTTGGGTTTTTCTCGGTGTTTAATTCGGATGCTATTAAGGATTTAAAACTTTACAAAGGTGGTATTCCTTCTCGATTTGGAGGGCGCGTTTCATCAGTGTTGGATATTTATCAAAAAGAAGGCAACAGCAAAGAATTTCACGGAACGGGCGGAATTGGGCTTATCTCTTCGCGAGTGATGCTAGAAGGTCCGATAGTGAAAGACAAAGCTTCGTTTTTGGTTGCCGGAAGAAGCTCGTATGCGCATTTGTTTTTAAAACTTACAGACAACAAAAATTCGGCTTATTTCTATGATTTGAATACCAAAATCAATTACAAAGTCAACGAAAATAACAGTTTGTTTTTGTCGGGATATTTCGGGCGAGATGTATTCGATATAGAAAATGCGTTGACAAATAAATTCGGAAATTCACTTTTGAACCTACGATGGAATCATATTTTCTCGGACAAATTATTCTCGAATATGTCTGCGATTTATAGTGACTATTACTACGGATTAACACTTGATTTTATTGGGCTTAATTGGGTTTCGGGTATTCAGAATTACAATTTTAAATACGATTTCAAACATTATTTATCGAATGAATTTCAGCTCAACTACGGAACAAATTTGATTTATTACACCTTCAATCCGGGTGAAGTAACGCCTAGCAGCGGGACTTCTTCTATCAATCCGTATCGATTGGACAAAAAATATGCTTTTGAGCCTTCATTGTATATAGATGCCGAGCAAAAACTAACCGAAGATATTTCGGTGAATTATGGTTTGCGCTACAGTATGTTCTACCGATTGGGAGGGCAAAATTTGAATGTATATCAAGACAATAATCCTTTATTGTTTAATCAGGAACTTCAGATTTATGAATCAGCTGATCCTATCGGGACTAAATATTATGAGCGAAGCGAAACGATTGCCAGCTTTAATAACCTAGAGCCACGTGTGGGTATTGCATATGCCTTCAACGATGACCATTCGGTTAAGGCGAGTTACAATCGCATGACGCAATATTTGCATTTGCTTTCGAATACTTCTGCGGCAACTCCTCTGGATGTTTGGGAACCAAGCGGGAAATTTATAAAACCGCAACTTTTGGATCAATATGCGGTGGGCTATTTTACGAATTTGAAAGATAAGGAGTATTCTATTGAGACGGAACTTTTCTATAAAACCGTTAAAAACAGAATTGATTATATAGATGGCGCTGATTTGATTGCTAATGATGCTATCGAGCGCGTGATTTTGAGCGGAGAATCCAGAGCGTATGGATGGGAAGTTTTAGTGAGAAAAAACAAAGGAAAACTTACAGGTTTTGTATCATATACTTTATCGCGTTCTGAGCAACAAACGCCGGGTAGAACGTCAATGGAAGCCGGAATTAATAACGGAGCTTGGTATAAAACTCCGTACGACAAAACACACGATTTGTCGATTACTTCGTCTTATGAACTCAATCCGAAATGGAGTTTCGGGGCGATTTTCTCACTGCAATCCGGAAGACCAGTAACTCACCCGAATGGTTATTATGAATATCAAGGTATCAAAATTCCGAGTTTTGGACTTCGTAACGAAGATAGACTTCCTGCCTATCATCACCTAGATATTTCGGCTACTTATACGCCGAAACCCGAAAGCAAAAAACGTTGGCAATCAGAGTGGGTATTTAGCATATACAACATATATAATCGCCAAAATGCCGCATCGATTAGCTTTAGACAAAACGAAGATTCTGGAGTAAACGAAGCGGTGCGATTGTCAATTTTCGGCGTAATTCCGAGTGTTACTTATAATTTTAAATTCTAATGATTATGAAGTTATTGAGATATATTTTACTGTTTGCCGTTTTGGGATTTTATTCTTGCGAAGAAGTGGTTCATGTAGATTTGAATACTGCAGCGCCTCGCTTGGTGATTGATGCTTCAATTGATTGGATTCAAGGCACGGACGGAAGTGTCCAGAAAATTAAATTGACAACTACAACGGGCTACTACGAGCCTGAAGTGCCCGCTGTGTCGAACGCTCAAATTACGGTAGAAAATCAAAACGGACAGATTTTTACTTTTCTGGAAGAAGGCAATTCCGGAGAATATTTTTGTTATGATTTTGTACCGGAAATAGGAATGACTTATACGCTGAAAGTTATACTAGGAGAGGATGTTTATACGGCTACCGAGACACTTTTCCCGGCTCCGCAAATTTTATACTTTGAACAAAACAACGACATCGGTTTTGGAGATGATATTATCGAGGTCAAATATTTTTTTCAAGACAATCCTGACCAGGACAATTATTACATGGATAGAATTAAACTCAGCAATAAAGCTTATCCGTTTTATGACATTATGGACGACAGATTCACACAAGGAAACGAAATGTTTGGTTTGTTTTTGTCGGACGAAATCAAAGCCGGAGATACTTTACACCTGAGAATGCACGAAATATCCGGTCGTTATCACTATTACATGGACCGACTTTTGGAAGTCGCAGACAATGGCGGGCTTTTCCAAACCAATGTAGGAGTGGTAAGAGGAAATATTGTCAATCAAACCAATCCGCAAAATTATGCGTTGGGTTATTTCAGACTTTGTGAAGTGTACGAAACAGAATATATCGTGGAGGAATAGATTTTCGATATCATTGCTCTAGATGAACGCTAGATTTAACCCAAATCAAGTCGTATATTTGTTGGGTTATAATCTAGCCTTATTTTGAAACCAGATTCTTCATTTTACACCATACTTAAGCGAAATTTCCCTTTTGAGCCTACCTCAAAACAAGACATTTTCTTTCAGATGATTGCAGAATTTGTTCAGAAGCCCAAGCGCAATGAACTTTTTGTTTTGAAAGGATATGCCGGAACGGGGAAAACGACCATTATTTCTACGTTTGTCAATCAACTTCGCAAGATCGCTAAGAATTCGGTTTTGCTTGCTCCAACGGGTCGTGCGGCTAAGGTGATTTCGAATTATTCCGGAAGAGGCGCATTAACCATTCATAAAAAAATCTATTTTCCGAATGTCAAATCCGGAAATGTCAATTTTACGCTACAGCCGAATAAGCATAAAAACACGATTTTCATTGTCGATGAAGCTTCGATGATTTCAGATACAAATACCGACAGCAAACTCTTTGAAAATGGTTCTTTGCTGGATGATTTGATTTCGTATGTGTATTCAGGGGACAATTGTAAATTGATTTTTATTGGCGATACAGCTCAGCTTCCACCGGTGAATTTGTCGCTTAGTCCGGCTCTTAATCCGGATATGATATCGCTCAATTACAACAAAGAAGTACAACATATTGAGCTGGATCAAGTGATGCGCCAAGAAGAGAATTCCGGGATTTTGTACAATGCTACTCAACTCAGGGAATTACTCAAAGATGATTATATCACTGATTTTCAGTTTGACCTTACCGGATTTAAAGATATTATCCGTTTGACCAATGGAACGGATATTTTGGATGCTATTTTTGATTCGTATGACAAAAATGGAGTAGAAGACACCTCGTTTATCGTTCGCTCCAACAAAAGAGCCAATCAATACAACCAACAAATCCGTACCCGAATTTTGGATCGAGAAAGCGAGCTTTCGGTTGGCGATTTATTGATGGTGGTGAAGAACAATTATTTTTGGCTAAAACCTTCCGATGAGGCTGGATTTATTGCTAATGGAGATATAATAGAGGTTTTAGAGATTTTTAAAATTACCGAATTATATTCGTTCAAATTCGCTAAAGTAAAAATCCGAATGATTGATTATCCCAATCAGCGACCTTTTGAAACAGTTTTGCTATTAGACACCATAAATAGCGAATCACCATCTTTAACTTATGAAGAGCAAAACAGATTGTATCAAGAAGTGATGGAGGATTATCAGGACGAAAAAGCGCAGTATAAGAAATACAAAAAAGTGAAAGAAAATGAGTATTTCAACGCACTTCAAGTTAAGTTTTCGTATGCTGTGACGTGTCATAAAGCGCAAGGTGGTCAGTGGAACACGGTGTTCATAGAACAACCGTATTTGCCGAACGGCGTGGATAAAGAATACCTCAGATGGTTGTATACTGCCCTTACGCGAGCGAAAGAAAAAGTATATTTAATCGGATTTAAAGACGAGAGTTTTGTGTAATCTACTTAGCCCGAAAGCTAATCTTTGTATATTTGTTGGCATTTAAAATTAGATGATGAAAATTATTGCTGTAATTCCTGCTCGCTATGCTTCAACGCGTTTTCCGGCTAAACTTATGCAAGATTTAGGAGGTAAAACCGTAATTAGAAGAACCTATGAAAGCGCATTAGAAACCGGATTGTTTGACGAAGTTTTTGTAGTTACTGATTCGGAGTTGATTTTTGATGAGATTGTGAAAAATGGAGGTAAGGCCATTATGAGTCAAAAAGAACACGAATCCGGCAGTGACCGAATCGCAGAGGCTGTGCAGGACATGGAGGTCGATATTGTAGTGAATGTCCAAGGAGATGAACCTTTTATCGATAAAGAATCGTTGGCGAAAATCATCGAACTCTATAAAAATGACACAAAAAAAGAAATAGATTTGGCTTCGCTCATGCGTGAAATTACCGATTGGGAAGCCATTCAGAATCCGAATAATGTGAAGGTAATTACCGATCAATTTGGTTTTGCATTGTATTTTTCGCGCTCAGTGATTCCGTATCCGAGAGATACGAATGCAGGGGTAAGATATTTTCAGCACATAGGGGTTTATGCTTTCCGCAAACAAGCCTTGATGGATTTCTATTCGTTGCCGATGAAGTCACTGGAAGCATCTGAAAAGCTCGAGCAGCTCCGCTATTTGGAGTTTGGTAAAAAAATCCGAATGATTGAAACAACTCATGTAGGCATCGGAATCGATACTCCGGAAGATTTAGAAAAAGCCCGTGAAAGATTCCGATAGAAAAAATAACAAAATCTTTTGCATAAAATAAATTTATCTATACATTTGCAGTCCTGTTCGAAAGATGGGAACCGGGGTGTAGCGTAGTCCGGTCATCGCGCCTGGTTTGGGACCAGGAGGTCGCAGGTTCGAATCCTGCCACCCCGACAAAATCCGATTGTGAAAACAGTCGGATTTTTTGTTTTTAAAAATTACCTAGGTTGATGGTCAAGCGTTCGAATCGTTTCGCGCTCACAAAAAGACCTCTTTCATCTGCTTTTTCCGAAAGGAAAAGAAAACAGAAATTTTTATTTTCTCAAATCTAAGGTTTATATTTGCTTTTTAGTATAAACTATGAATCCACTAACACAACTTACAGCAATTTCTCCTATTGACGGGAGATACAGAAACAAAACAGAATCCCTTTCACCTTATTTTTCTGAAGAAGCCCTCATTCGTTATCGAGTGTTGGTAGAAATCGAGTATTTTATTGCGCTTTGCGAACTTCCGCTTCCTCAATTGAAAGAAGTCGATAAAAGCCTGTTTGCAGAGCTGAGAAAACTCTACCAAAATTTTACTTCAGAAGAGGCTCTTTCGATTAAAGAAATCGAAAAAACAACCAATCACGATGTTAAGGCGGTTGAATATTTCATCAAAAAGGCCTTTGACAGACTGGGACTTTCGCAATACAAAGAGTTTATCCACTTCGGGTTAACTTCGCAAGACATCAACAATACGGCTATTCCGCTTTCTACCAAAGAAGCGTTTGAAGATGTATATTTGAAATTGCTAATAAAATTGGTGGCAAGACTCAAAGAATTAAGCCTAGAATGGAATGATATTCCGATGCTTGCCCGCACACACGGACAACCGGCTTCGCCAACGCGTTTAGGCAAAGAAATTGGAGTGTTTGTAGAACGATTAGAAGAGCAAATGCGCTTGTTGTTCAACATTCCGTTTGCAGCCAAATTCGGTGGAGCAACCGGAAATTACAATGCACACAAAGTAGCTTATCCAACCATCGATTGGAGAGTATTTGGAGAAAAATTCGTAGAAGAAACATTAGGTCTTCATCATTCGTTCCCGACCACTCAAATTGAACATTACGATCATTTTGCAGCATTTTTTGATGCGCTTAAGCGAATCAACACCATTATCATCGACTTAAACAGAGATATCTGGACGTATGTTTCGATGGATTATTTCAAACAAAAAATAAAAGCAGGAGAGGTCGGAAGCTCAGCTATGCCACACAAAGTAAACCCGATTGATTTCGAAAATTCGGAAGGAAATTTAGGAATTGCCAATGCTATTTTTGAACATTTATCGGCTAAACTTCCGCTCTCGAGATTACAACGCGATTTAACGGATAGTACTGTACTCAGAAATGTTGGTGTTCCGATGGGACACACTTTGATTGGTTTTGAGGCAACTTTGAAAGGATTAGACAAATTGCTTTTGAATGCAGATAAATTCAATGAAGATTTAGAGAAAAACTGGGCGGTAGTAGCAGAAGCTATTCAGACTATCCTCCGTAGAGAAAATTATCCGAATCCATACGAAGCATTAAAAGAACTGACAAGAACAAACGCTGTAATTGATAAAACGGCAATTCATAATTTTATCCAAACGCTCAGTGTTTCGGAAGAAATAAAAAAAGAATTGCTACAAATCACCCCACAGAATTATATAGGAATTTAATTTTAGGAAAAACCATTATCTATGAATAAGAATTATTTTGCAGTATTGATGGCCGGAGGAGTGGGTTCTCGTTTTTGGCCTGTCAGCACAACGGAATTCCCGAAACAATTTCATGACATGCTCGGAACGGGCGAGACCTTGCTGCAAAAAACTTTTTCTAGATTAGCCCAATTTATTCCTTCTGAAAATATATTGATTCTCACTAATCAATTATATCGAGATATAGTTTTGGAACAATTGAATATTTCTCAGGAGCAAGTGGTTTTGGAACCTGCTATGCGCAATACGGCTCCGTGTATTTTATACGCTTCTATGAAGATTCAGAAAATAAATCCGGAGGCGCAAATTCTGGTAGCTCCGTCTGATCACTGGATAGAAGATGAAGATTTGTTTTTGACGCATTTGCAAAAATCGTTTGAATTCTGCGAGCAAAACGATGCTTTGATGACTTTAGGACTTCAGCCGACTTATCCCAATACCGGATATGGTTATATCGAATACAACAAAAAAAGCGAAGAACAGATCAAGAAAGTGATTCAATTTCGTGAAAAACCGGATTTGAAAACCGCTAAAAAATTCTTGGTAAACGGAAATTTCTTGTGGAATGCCGGAATTTTTGTTTGGTCGGCTAAATCGATTCTAAAAGCTTTCCAAATGCATCAAGACGAAATGTATGCGCTTTTTGAAAGTGGTAAATCGGTGTATAATACTTCGGAAGAACATACATTTATCGAAGAGAATTACCCTAAAGCAGAAAACATCTCTATTGATTATGCCGTGCTCGAAAAGTCGTCTAATGTATATGTGTTACCGTCTAATTTTGATTGGAATGATTTAGGAACTTGGGGTTCGCTATTTGATAAACTTCCAAAAGATGAGGGCAACAATGCGGTGGTGGATGCTAAAGTTATTTCAGAGAATTCACACAACAATATCATCCGAACTCAAAAATCTAAATTAGTAGTACTAAAAGATCTCAATGACTATATCGTGGTTGAAACGGAAGGTGTATTACTTATCTATCCAAAATCCGATGAACAAGAAATAAAGAAAGTTGTTCAGGAGAATAAATTGGGGTAAAATCCTTGTAAATCACTTTAAAATCTGATGCTTTTAATCTTTTTTTAACTAGAAATGGTTATAAAAAGATTAAATTCACGCTCTTAAAATTAAGCCTAATACTAACAACTTAAACTACGAAAAATGCAAGACTTTGATTGGATGCAACTTATAAATCCGGAATTTTATATCAACATGAAAGTGGGAGGTGTAAATATAGGACTATGGGTGGTGTTATTCATTGTTTTTGCCGAAACAGGTCTTTTTGTAGGATTCTTTTTGCCCGGAGATAGTTTACTGTTTTTATCAGGTGTGTATTCGACCGAATTAGTGAGTCAATTCATGCAAATTAACAATGAGTTTTTGTGTGTATTGGTAGTAGCTTCACTAGTCGCTTTATCCGGGATTTTTGGAAATATGGTAGGCTATTGGTTTGGCGCTAAAAGCGGCCCATATTTGTACAGAAGAGAAGATAGTTTTTTGTTCAAGAAAAAATATTTATTCCAATCGAGAGATTTCTTTGACAAGCACGGAGGTAGAGCGATTATTTTTGCTCGTTTCTTCCCGATTTTCAGGACTTTTGCGCCGATTGTAGCCGGAATTTCTGGGATGAACAAAAAGATGTTTATGCTTTATAATATTATAAGTTCGATTGTTTGGTCATTCAGCTTGATATTTGCCGGGCATTATTTAAGCGATTTGTTCATCAAAAAATTCGGAATCGACCTGAAAGACAACATCGGTTATATCATTATTATATTGGTTGTCATCACCACTATTCCTGTTATTTTGAAGCTAGTTAAAAAGCCTAAAACTAAATCTAACGAGGAATAATTCAATCCCTAAATTCTTACTTAAATTTATAGTAGTAAATCCACTAAAGTCAATTTGGTTTTAGTGGATTTCTTTTGCGCTAAACTGTGATTCGTATAAGTTTTTGTAGAATCCGTTTTCTTTTTGAAGTAGTTCTCTGTGATTTCCTTTTTCCACGATTTGACCTTTGTCCATCACAATGATTTGATCGGCATTCATAATGGTGGTAAGGCGATGCGCAATGATGATAGATGTACGATTCTTGGTCAGTGTTTTGGTTGCATTTTGAATCAATTCTTCGGAATACGAATCAATAGAAGAAGTAGCTTCATCCAAAATCAAAATACTCGGATTGCTTACATACGCTCGCAAGAAAGCAATAAGTTGACGCTGCCCGGAAGAAAGCATCACGCCGCGCTCTTTTACGTTATAATCGTATCCGCCCGGAAGACTCATAATAAAATTGTGCAATCCGATTTGTTTGGAGGCTTCAATTACCCTTTCTCTTGAAATAGTTGGGTCATAAAGCGTAATGTTGTTATAAATGGTATCGGCAAACAAAAATACGTCCTGGAGCACAACCGAAATTTGTTTGCGAAGGCTACCGATTTTATATTCGTTGATATTAATACCATCAATTAGGATTTCTCCGCTATTGATTTCGTAAAAACGGTTCAAAAGGTTAATAATTGTAGTTTTTCCGGCTCCGGTACTCCCGACAATGGCTACGGTTTCTCCTTTTTTGATATTGAGATGGATGCCTTTCAATACTTCTTCATTTTCTTTATATCCGAAACGAACATTTTTGAATTCAATATTTCCTTCAAAAGAACTAATTTCACGGATTCCGTCTTTTTGAGAAAGGTCAGTCTCTAAAATGTCAAAAACGCGATTAGCGGCAATCATACCCATTTGCATCTCGTTGAATTTATCCGCGATTTGACGAAGCGGGTTAAAAAGCATTCCGACTAGCATCGTATAAGTCACCAAATCTCCCATAGTGGTAAATCCACCTTGGATAATATCTCCGGCTCCGTACCAAACCACTACACCCAGCGTAATACTCGAAACGATATCCGCAACCGGGAAGAAAATAGAGTTGTACAATACGTTTTTGAGCCAAGCCTTACGGTGTTTGTCGTTGATGGCTTTGAACTTTTCGTATTCGATTTGCTCTCTCGAGAAGAGTTGCACGATTTTCATTCCGGTAAGACGCTCTTGCACAAATGAATTCAGATTTGCCACTTGTGTTCTTACCTCTTCGAAAGCACCTTTCATTTTCTTTTGGAAAATTCGGGTGGCTATTACTAGTATTGGCATGGCAAGAAGTACAATAGTGGTAAGTTTCCAGTTCATGTAAATCATAAACAGGATGGCAACAACCATTTTCATCAAGTCACTGATAATCATAAAAAGTCCTTGACTGAAGATTCGTGCAATCGATTCAATATCAAATACCGAACGCGTTACCAATTGCCCAACTGCCGTATTGTCAAAATACTTCATTTTGAAGTTGGTCAAATGCTTGAAGAGCTTGTCTCGCAAATCTTTTACGATATCTTGACCTAGCCAGTTCGCCCAATACACAAAGAAAAATTGCGAAAGAACCTCCATAAGCAGCACAAAAAGCATCAATCCGATAAAAATCAATAGTCCGTATTGATCTTTCGGTTCGATGTATTCATCCACCGTTTGTTTGAGTAAATAAGGTCTTAGCGCAGCAAATATAGAAAGCGAAATAGACCAAATGATGATGGCATTAAACCTCCATTTGTAAGGTTTTGTATAGACCATTATTTTGCTGAAAATCTCTTTATTACTGCGTTTGCTAGTCATTATTTTTTGGTTTTTTTGCCTTATAAGTGGATATAAGGATATTCGATTTGGGTTAAATAAAGTCCGTGAGCAGGAACCGAAAATCCGGCTTTGCTACGGTTTTTACTTTGGATGATTTCTTCGAAATCTGCCAAAGAAAGTTTGTTCTGTCCTACACCAATAAGTGTACCGACAATGGCTCTGACCATATTGCGCAAAAAGCGGTCTGCTGAAATGGTAAAAATCAGATTGTTCCCGTCTTTTTTCCAATACGCCTGATAAATCTTACAATTATACGTAAATACATCGGTATTGGTTTTTGAAAAACACTGAAAATCAATATAATTAAACAAGATTTGGCAGGCTTCGTTCATTTTTTCTACATCCAAATCGTAGTGAAAATGCCAGCTTAAATCATTTTTAAACGGATTTTTCTGCGTATGAATGTGGTATTCATAAGTTCGTTGGGTGGCATCAAAGCGGGCATGTGCTGTAGCTTCAACAGTAATGATGTCGTATACGGCAATATCGGGTGGCAAAAACGAGTTGAGTTTTTTAACTAATTCATTAGGATTAAACTCCGCTTCATAATCAAAATGAGCAAACATTTGCGAGGCGTGTACTCCGGAATCGGTCCGTCCGGCACCAACAATTTCGATTTCGCTTTTCATTAGAAGCGAGAGCGCTTTGGTGAGTACTTCCTGAACCGAAATTGCGTGGGGTTGCACCTGCCAACCGTGATAATTTTTACCAAAATATGAAAAATGAATAAAGTATCTCAAGCTGCAAAATTTGTAAGTTACAAAGATACGCTTTTACTTATTTTACAGAGGAGGGTAGAGTCACAAATCTTATTTTTATTACATTTGTGTAATGCTCTAACTATTCGAAATGACAGATTTTACTAACCCCGAAGTGGATTTGGACTTGCTCCCAAAATATCAAGAAGTGACCTTCTTGCCGATTCACAAAAATTATTGGAACATAATTATTATCAATTTGCTTATCACCATTATTATAATGCTGGGTGTGACTGCGGTGGGTTTCATTTTTATGAGTACATCGGATGATATTGGTTTGGCTACGTACTTATTTATTTTAGCCGTTGAACTACTTTTTATAGGGTTTTTGATTTGGAGCAACCGATTGGCGTTCAAAAAAAGAGGCTATGCCGTTAGGGAAAAAGATTTGTTGTACAGAAGTGGGATTTTGTCTACAACCACGACTATTGTTCCGTTTAATAGAATTCAGCATATTGCGGTGAACGAAGGGATGTTTTCGAGAATGTACGGATTGGCTGCCGTAGAGATTTTTACGGCAGGAGGAAGTAGCAGTGATTTGAGTATTGCCGGAATTGAAAAAGAAAAAGCACATCAACTCAAAGAATTCTTGATGAAAAACATTACCCGACAAGGAAAACCAAAACCGGAAGAATCAATGGATTCTGGACTTATTTCGGAATTATAAATCAATCAAAATCTAGATTGTGAAGTTCGATAAACCACAAAGACAATCGCCCATCGGGATTATTATCATGTTTGCGGATTCGTTGCAGAAATTCATACGCGCTGCATGGGTTCCGCTTGTCATTATGCTTTACCGCGTGCCGTCTCAAGCTATTTTGTATGCGAGTTTGGTGGTGTTGGGGCTGTTTGCTATTCTTGGCTTCGTTGCTTATTTGAAGTATCGAAACTTTACTTTCTATCTGGATCAAGACAAAGGGGAATTTATTGTTCGTAGTGGTGTATTGAGCAAGAAAAAAATATCCATTGGTCTGGAAAAAATCCAACAAGTAAATATCAATCAGAATATTATCCAAAAACTCATTGGAGTTTATAGTTTGGATGTGGATACGGCAGGAAGTAATTCCAAAGAAGTAAGTATCCGAGCGATTGATAAAAAATCGGCTGAAATTCTGAAAGCTAAACTATTGGACAGGGAAGTAACGAATCATGAAGAAACCGTTCTACAAGAAGAAGTTCAGGCAAAACCATTTATAAAAATCAGTCCGTTATCCTTGTTGAAGTTAGGGATTACTTCTAATTACGGCAGAAGTTTAGGGATTCTGATTGCCTTTTTGATTACGGTTTATGACAACATTCGAGAATTTCTGGAAAACGAAATTCTTACCGAAGAACAAATCGAGCAATATGTGGTGAGAAACACTATTCAAGGCTTTTTGATGATTTTCTTCGCAATGTTCTTGTTGGTTTTTATTATTAATTTGGTTCGAACGCTGATTCGTTATTTTGATTTGGAAATCCGAAGACAATCGCATTCGTTGTTGATTTCGTATGGTTTATTTGCCAAGAAAAACACCTTGCTCAACCCGAGAAAAGTACAAATAGTGGCTTATAGCCAAAATCTTTTGCAAAGAAAACTCAACGTGTTAAGCCTTCGAATCAAACAAGCTTCGTCCGAAGAAGTGAAAGAAGACGGGAAAAAGAACGAAAGTTCGGCTATCGAGATTCCGGGTGCGAGTATTGTAGAACGCGAGGTGATTCTAAAACTTATTTACGACAAGATATTTACTAAAGGACAAGAATTAAAACCCAATTATCGATACATTTTTAAACGGATTTATTTGCTGTTACTCCTACCGGTAGCTGCGATTTTGTTGTTCGGATATTTTGTGAATCCACAGATTCAGGATTATTTTATACTTCTTCCGTTTTATGTAGGGCTGATGAGTCTTTTGATTTATATCGGTTATCGAAATTATCGCTTCTATGTAAACGATGATTTTATTCTCAAAAAAAAGGGACTTTGGGATATTGATTATGTCATTATTGAGCCGTATAAGATTCAGTCCATTACTACCAAGCAGTATTTGTGGCATAAGCGTTCGGATGTTGGTCACGTGATTTTGCACACGGCTGCGGGCGATGTGTCGTTTACCTTTGCCAATTTTACTCAAATCAATGCGTATATCAATTATTGGTTGTACAAAATAGAAAGCTCCGATAAAGATTGGGTGTAACATTATCCGTATTTTTGCCGTTGAAAATATTTCTGATATGAAAAATTGGATTCAAGCCGCTCGTCTTAGAACATTACCCTTATCAGTTTCCGGTATTATAGTAGGAAGCTTTTATGCGATGTATCAAGGTTTTTTTGATGGAGCGATTTTTACTTTAGCGCTACTTACGACTTTAGGATTACAAATACTCTCGAATTTTGCCAATGACTATGGAGATGGTGTAAAAGGAACCGACAATCAAGATCGAATCGGGCCTGAGCGCGCCATTCAGAGTGGAGCCATTTCGGTTCAACAAATGAAAAACGGAATTATTATAACGAGTATTCTTACTTTTTTGATAGCTGTACTTTTAATTTACATTTCTTTCGGTAAGGATAATTTTTTCTATACTTTGTTGTTTCTGATATTAGGTGTGGCTTCGATTGTAGCGGCGCTCAAGTACACTATCGGGAATTCGGCGTATGGTTATAGAGGATTGGGTGATGTGTTCGTGTTCTTGTTTTTTGGGCTTTTGAGCGTTTTAGGAAGTTATTTTCTGTATTCCAAGGTATTTGATTGGTTTTTGGTGTTGCCGGCTTGTAGCGTAGGATTGTTGAGTGCGGCGGTGTTGAACCTCAATAATATGCGCGATGAACTATCAGACAAAGCTTCTAATAAAAATACATTAGTAGTAAAAATAGGAGGAAAGAATGCCCGAATGTATCACGTTGTAATTCTAATTCTGGCGATGGTATCTCTGGTATTATTTGCGGTATTGAAAGAGTTTAAACCGCTTCAATATTTGTTTTTGCTTGGATATATTCCTTTGATTTTACACCTGAAGCGAATTGCAACCTATCAAAACCCGAAACAATATGATCCGGAACTGAAAATTGTAGCTCTTTCCACTTTTTTGATATCAGTTTTGTTGTCTATAGTGATGAATGTGTTTTAGAATATAAAAAATAAATAGGGAAGGACTTCGAAAGAAGTCCTTTTTTTATGCAAAAAATCATACGAAAGTAGTATTGTGTGCTTTTGTATTTAAGGATTATTTTGCTGATAACAAAGCGCTTGCAATTGTTAACAGAGAATTTAATCCTAAAAATAGATATATGAAAAAAGTAGTATTAGTGAGTATTGTGGTGTTGAGTGCAATGTTTCTTTCTTGCTCCAAAGATGATGAAGGAAGTTCGTCGAGTTTAAATGTGCCTAACGGAGGTATAGGTTTTACAAAAGATGGTAATGCTATTGTGCTGTCCGATTGTTATTATACGCCGGGGCTTAGTGTAAGTCTTATCAAAACAGACGACCCGAAAATAGTTCATTTTGATTGGGACGTTCGAAGTGATTCTGAAGATACCTATCAATTTACAACCGGTTCTATCAATGGTTTTTTATCCCGATTTAGCTATTCGCGATTAGAAGGAGAGGAAGTTAATTCGAGTGTAACGTGGAAAATGACAAGCGGTTCGATGATTATTACCGAACGCACAAGTGAGCCGGTAACCATCTCAGGAACTTTTGAAGGAATATTGACAAAATTTGAGGCGGGTACGGCGACTTCGACTACATCACAAGTTTCAGGAAAGTTTGTAAAACTACCGCGAACCAATTAAAAATTGTTCATTACTAAATTTTTTATTTTCATAAAGTTTGAGTTTACAAAAAAGCCTTGGAGAATTTCCAAGGCTTTTTTACTATTGAGTTTATAAAGGATTATTTCGCTTGAGTAGCTTCGAATTTTTCGGCTACTTTGTTCCAGTTAATTACGTTGAAAATAGCATCTAAATAATCAGCTCTTTTGTTTTGATAATGTAGGTAGTAAGCATGTTCCCAAACGTCAATTCCTAAAATCGGAGTACCCGAAATTGCCATATTTGGCATAAGCGGATTGTCTTGGTTTGGAGTGCTACCTACTTGAAGTTTTCCGTCTTTGTTGACCACTAACCAAGCCCAGCCCGAACCGAATTGTTTTGCTCCGGCTTCTTTAAGTTGCGTGATTAGATTATCCACAGAACCTAAATCTGCGTTGATTTTGTCTAATAAAGCTCCGCTTGGTGCTGATTTTTCAGCGGATAAAATTTCCCAGAACAAATTGTGGTTATAATATCCACCGGCATTGTTGCGAAGCGCTTTGTTTTCTAAATCCAATGAAGTTAAGATTTCCTCGATAGTTTTATCGGCTAAATCTTTACCTTCAATTTCTTTGTTCAAATTATTAGTATAACCTAAGTGATGTTTTGAATAATGGATTTCCATTGTTTTAGCATCAATATGAGGCTCTAGTGCGTTGTATGCATACGGCAAAGCTACCATTTGGAATTTTCCTTCTGCTTTCACGTTTTCCGGATTTCCTACTACGGCTTCTTCTTTTACGGGTTCATCCACCACAACTTCCACCATATTTTTGTCTTGACAAGATTGTAGTGTTACAATCAAACTAAGAGTAGCAAGGGTTACAAATACTTTTTTCATTTTTTAATTTTTTTATGAAGTTCATCAATCAGTTCAATGTATTCTTTTTTTGCTTGGTCAATGCTCATTTGACTTACTTGCATCCAAGCATTCATTTTAAAAGCATTGATAAGCTCGTGTTCGTTTGATGAGGTAGTATTGATGCGTTCTTTGGTGGCTTGTTTGTAATAAGCATATAACCTCAAACGGATATCATCCGGAAGAGGATAAGTGATTTCGGTCGCTTTGTGCAAAGCTTCCTTGAATAGCTCATCTATGTTTTTGTCAGAATTCAAACTAACTTATTTTTTTGCTATTATGGTTACTCCGCCTACTGCTTTGTCACCAAGTTTTACATTGATTTCGGTTCCTAGAGGCAAATATAAATCTACACGCGAGCCAAATTTAATAAATCCGGCGTCAGTTCCTTGAAGTACTTTAGTGCCTACTTTCGCATAGTTAACAATACGCTTAGCCAATGCTCCGGCAATTTGTCGGTACATTACTTCACCGAAAGTTTTGTTTTCAACCACTACGGTAGTTCTTTCGTTTTCTTCGCTCGCTTTTGGATGCCAAGCTACAAGGTATTTTCCTTGGTGGTATTGGCTGTATTTTACTTCACCGGTCAATGCATAACGTGTTACGTGCACATTAATCGGGCTCATAAATACTGAAACCATTAGGCGTTTGTCTTTGAAGTATTCTTTTTCGTAAACTTCTTCGATAACCACCACTTTTCCGTCTACCGGAGAAATGATATGATCGTCATTGCGTTGTGTATTTCTCTTTGGGTTTCTAAAGAATTGTAAGACCAAAATAAGAAATAGTAGCGCTAAAATTTGAACTGCTTTTTGGAGCCATAGTATAGAAATCAGTGAATCTGCTAAAAAGATTACTGCCACTGCAATGGTTAGTGTAACTAAAATGATTTTCGCTCCTTCTTTATGAAACATAATTTATAATTTGATACAATAAAAATACAAATGGTGCCACAAAAATGACACTGTCTAATCGGTCTAAAATTCCGCCGTGACCGGGCATAATGTTTCCGCTATCTTTAACATTCGCAGAACGTTTGAATTTCGATTCAACTAAATCGCCCAATGTGGCAAAGATAATAATAATCAAAGCCTGAACAATCCAAAAAGTTGAATTTATAGTAGTGGTGTCGTTTTCAGGTTTTAGATATGTCAATAAATAACTTGCAATAAGTGTGAATGCCGCTCCGCCCAAGAATCCTTCGATGGTTTTTTTCGGGGAGATGCGTTCTAGTAGTTTGTGTTTTCCGAAAGATTTCCCGATTAAATACGCAAAAGTATCATTGGTCCAAATGAGTATGAAAACGCTCAAAATATTTAGAGGCTCATAGGTTTGGTAAAATGACGGAATCTTTACGATAATGATAAACGGAAAAACGATATATCCGATAAAGAGTAAATACTTAAAAAAATCATTGCTAAGAATTAAACTCTCTGGGCTAAAGAGCTTTTTAATAAGCCAGAGCGAAGTAATAACCGAAAAAATAGTAATGAATAAATCGGGCGAGTTGCCAAAATTGGTAAAATACCCAAATAAAGCGTATAACCCCATGGAGAGCACAAAGCCTATCAAGGCATTAAAACGGATAAGTCTCGCAAATTCTACTGTTGCTAAAACTAAAAATAAGCCGATAAGAATCTTGAAACTAACTTCGGAATACCAACAGGCAAAAAGAAGTATAGCTACATAAACAAAACCTGATATGGCTCTTACTAAGGTTTCCGACATTTTTTATAAGTCTTCCAATAGAAGTAAATATAGATTTTTAGGCACACTTCCGTATTGCATAAAATTTTCTTCTTTGGCTTTTTTAAAGTATTTGAATGCGGTTATATTGGATGGGTAATCAGTTTTGTATTTGTTTTTAATCTTTCTCAAGCCTTCGCTTTGGTTGGGTACGATTTGGCTTGTGGTGGCAAATACAACAATATTAAATGGTAAATCTTCTGGTTTGTGGTGTTTTATCTGTTTGGATGAGAATAAAACCGAACCATCATAGGCAATTAAATTCTCACAACTCACAAACAAAAACGAAGGATTTTTAATCTCTTTATGAGGTAATTTGTTTTCTTCTAATAGTTGATGAAGACTTGGTTCAAAGCATAATACTTCTTTTTCGAACCAGTCATTTTCTTCAAGAATATTTTCAAAATTAGTTTTAAGTTCGTTTAAATCAGTACAATAGATAAACTTACCTCCATTTTTTAAAAATTGGGTCATAAAAAGTTCATCAACAGGAATGTCATTTTTTTCTTCCAAATAAGGATTAGTTTCCTTGCTTTTGGTTTCTTCTTCTTCTTGAGATGAACCTCCGAATAATTTTTTAAAAATACTCATGAAATCTAGTTCTGGTTAGGGCACACGGGCACAACGTCAAAGATAAAAAATATTCGATACAGATGAAGAAATCGAATATTTTATTTTTTCAAAAAAGTTATAAACATCAATAGTGTCAAAAATAAAAGCCCTATCGAGCTATTTAAGCAGATAGGGCTTGGTTTTATAAAGAAAAACTTTATTAGTTTTCTACCGTATTTTCGGTTGTGTTTTCAGAAATGGTTTCCGGTTTGTCGTAAGGACGTTTTCCGAAAATTCGCTCTAAATCATCTTTGAAAATCACTTCTTTTTCGATCAGAACATCCGCGAGTTCAAATAGCTTTTCTTTATTTTCTTCTAAAATAGTAATCGCTCTTTGGTATTGACCTTCTATTAAACTAGAAATTTCTTTATCGATTATTTTGGCTGTTTCATCCGAATAGGGTTTCGAGAAATTATATTCACTCTGTCCAGAAGAATCATAATACGTGATATTACCCAATTTGTCGTTTAGTCCGTAGATAGTAACCATGGCACGTGCTTGTTTGGTTACTTTCTCTAAATCCGACAAAGCGCCGGTTGAAATTTTATTAAACGTAACTTTTTCAGCCGCACGACCACCCATGGTAGCACACATCTCGTCAAGCATTTGCTCGGTTCTCACAATCTGACGCTCTTCCGGTAAATACCATGCAGCACCTAATGATTGACCTCTCGGTACAATAGTTACTTTTACCAGCGGAGCTGCGTGCTCTAACATCCAACTCACAGTAGCGTGACCTGCTTCGTGAATCGCAATAGCGCGTTTTTCTTCTGGAGTGATGATTTTGTTTTTCTTTTCTAATCCACCGATGATTCTATCTACCGCATCCAAGAAATCTTGTTTATCAACTGCTTTTTTGTCTTTACGAGCTGCAATAAGGGCAGCTTCGTTACATACGTTTGCAATATCAGCACCCGAGAATCCCGGCGTTTGTTTTGCCAAAAAGTCAACATCAAGTCCGTCAACTTTTTTAAGGTTTTTCAAGTGAACCTCAAAAATTTCTTTACGCTCTTTAATATCCGGTAAATCCACATAGATTTGTCTGTCAAAACGTCCGGCTCTAAGTAGCGCTTTGTCGAGTACGTCAGCACGGTTAGTAGCCGCCAAAACAATAACGCTTGAATTCGTGCCGAAACCATCCATCTCGGTCAAGAGTTGGTTCAAGGTGTTTTCTCTTTCATCATTTGCTCCGGACATGCTGTTTTTCCCTCTGGCTCTACCTACAGCGTCAATCTCATCAATAAAGATAATTGCAGGAGATTTTTCTTTGGCTTGGCGGAATAAATCTCGAACGCGCGAAGCTCCTACACCTACAAACATCTCAACGAAATCAGAACCAGAAAGCGAGAAAAACGGAACTTTCGCTTCGCCTGCAACGGCTTTGGCAAGTAGGGTTTTACCTGTTCCCGGAGGCCCAACAAGTAGTGCTCCTTTCGGGATTTTACCTCCTAATGAAGTATATTTATCCGGGTTTTTCAAGAAATCTACAATTTCTTGTACTTCTTCTTTAGCGCCTTCTAATCCGGCTACGTTTTTGAAAGTTACTTTTGTATCTGTTTTTTCGTCAAATAGACGCGCTTTCGATTTTCCGATGTTGAAAATTTGTCCTCCACCAGCACCACCGCCCGATCCGGACATTCTACGCATCATATAAATCCAAATTCCGATGAATAAAATGATAGGTAAAAATCCGATGTAGTCAGACCAATCGCTTGTAGTTTGGTATTCATAATTGGTGAGTAATCCTTCGCTTTCTGCTTTTTGCAAATGATTTTGGAAAATTTCGTCATTACCAATCTCCAGTATATAATGCGGTCCTTTGTTGGTGTTTTTAAGCACATCAACTTTCGGGATTTTGTTATGACTGACATTGTTTTTCAGCGCACTTTCTTTCAAAAATGCTTCGGCTGAATTTTTATTGTAAATAATTACTTTCTCAAAATCACCATTATCCAAGTATTTGTAGAATTCTGTGATGGTAATTTTTTGCGGATTTGTCATCGAAAATCCGCCAGAGAAAAAACTCCATCCCACAAAAAGCAGAATGAGTACTCCGTAGATAAACCAAATATTGATTTTAAATCCAAAACCGCCTCCTTTGTCAGAATTCGGTTTTTTGTTGTAATTATTATTGTTGTCGTTTGACATGATTTTAATAGTATTTAATTAAAATTTATTGGCAATCTGTGTGATTTTCGCATCTCCCCATAAACTTTCGATGTCATAATACTCGCGGATGTGTTTTTGGAAAATATGAACCACGATACTTACATAATCCATAAGTACCCATTCTCCATTTTCTTCTCCTTCCACGTGCCAAGGTTTTTCATGCACCTCTTTAGAGACTACTTTCTGAACCGAGCCAGAAATTGCATTCACTTGAGTATTAGATCCTCCGGTGCATATTACGAAATAATCACAAACTGTATTTTCAATTCCTCTTAAGTCTAAGACGTTAATATCAAGACCCTTAACATCTTCTATACCTTTAATTATTAGGGTAAGTAAATCGTCTGAACTTGTTGTTTTCTTTTTTGCCATTTATAAATTTTAATAGTTCTGCAAAGTTACCATTTTTGTATGTATTTTTGAGTTCGAATTTAGCAAAATAAATTCAATTCTTGTATGAATATAATCAAACTCAGTGCCATAGACTCCACCAATGATTATCTTAAAAATTTAAGCAACACTCAAAATCTTGATAATTTTACGATAGTTGTTGCTGATTTTCAGACAAAAGGAAAAGGGCAAAGAGGAAATAGTTGGTGTGTGGAGCAAGGTAAGAATTTGACCTTCAGTGTTTTGATTAAAGATTTATCGCCGGCATCTATTTCGGTTTTTGATTTGAATATTGTTATCTCGATAAGTGTTTTTCGAGTACTTAATCGCTTAGAAATCCCGAAATTAAACATTAAATGGCCAAACGACATTTTGTCAGAAGGGAAAAAAATTGCCGGAATTTTAATCGAAAACTTAATTACTTCTCATGATTCGTTTTCGTCGGTTGTCGGGATTGGGCTCAATGTAAATCAAACCGACTTTCAAACATTACCAAAAGCTTCGTCTTTGAAGAAAATTATGGGATATGATTTTGATAAAGATGAAATTATGTTGGCTATTGCTAATGAAATAAGAGCAACTTTTGACTTGATTTCGACTGTGCAGCTTGATACCTTATGGCAAGATTATCATGACTGTTTATTCAGGAAAGATGTGCCTTCGGTGTTTGAATATCCTTCCGGAGTGAAATTTATGGGGATGATAAAACAAGTGAATAAAAATGGTCAACTCCGAATCTTGTTGGAAGACGATTCCGAAAAAGATTTTGATATAAAGGAAGTGGCGTTGGTCTATTAAAAAAATAGATACAATAAAAAAGCCTTGACATTGTCAAGGCTTTTTGTTTTATAAAAGAAAGATTACCAAATCTTCACTCGTTTGTCAGGAGCTAGGTACATTCCGTCACCTTCTTTGATTTCGAAAGCTTTGTAAAACGCTTCCACATTTTGAAGGGGAACATAGGCTCTATACATACCAGGAGAGTGAGAATCTGTTTTCACTTGATTTTTGATGTGCTCATCTCTCGATTTTGTTCTCCAAATAGTAGCCCAAGAAATAAAGAATCGTTGCTCAGGAGTAAATCCGTCGATTAGTCCGGGTCTTCCGTGTTCTTTATAGTAGATTTGTAATCCGTCATAAGCGGCATTCACACCACCTAAATCTCCGATATTTTCACCTAACGTGAATTTACCATCCACAAAAATTCCTGGTAGCGGTTCAAGAGCGCTGTATTGATCAGCCAAAGCACCTCCTAACTCAGTGAATAGTTTTAAATCTTCTTCAGTCCACCAATCTTTTAGGTTTCCGTCTGAATCATAACGAGATCCTGAATCGTCAAAGCTGTGCGAAATTTCGTGACCGATTACGGCTCCGATTCCTCCGTAGTTTACGGCTTCATCTGCTCTATAGTCATAGAATGGCGGTTGAAGAATCGCTGCAGGGAATACAATTTCGTTGAACGATGGATTGAAATACGCGTTTACCGTTTGCGGAGACATGAACCATTCGTCTTTATCAACCGCTTTTCCTAATTTGCTTAAGTTTTCTTCGAATCTCCATTTTGCCATATTTTTTCTGTTTTCAAAATAGGTTCCGCCTTCTTCAGGAGATTTTATAACTAATTTCGAAAAATCTTTCCATTTGTCAGGATATCCGATTTTTACTTTTGTTTTATGGATTTTAGCAATCGCATTGTCTTTGGTTGCTCTTGTCATCCAAGGTAAATTATTAACGCGGTTTTCAAAGGCTTTCAATACATTTTTAACCATGTCTTGTGCTTTTGCTTTAGCTTGAGGCGGGAATTTTTTCTCCACATATAATTTTCCTAAAGCTTCTCCTAAACCACCATTTACAGTTGCTAGTGCATTTTCATCTCTAGGTTTTTCTTTCAAAGCTCCTTGAAGGGTTTTGCTGTAGAATTCCCAGTTTGCTGTTTCGATATCAGTTGATAGGGCACCCGTTGAACCGTTAAGTAAAGTCCAACGCATATAGTTTTTCCACTCATCCACATTGCCTTTTTTGAGGATAGATTCTAGAGCGGTGATGTACTTTGGTTGAGATACGATAATGCTATCTACACCTTTATAGCCTACTTCGTTTAAATATTTACTCCATTTGATAGAAGGTGCTAAATTTTGTAAATCAGCCACTGACATAGGGTTGTAGGTTTTGCGTCTGTCGCGTCTTTCAACTCTGTCAAATGTTGGAGTAATTAATGCAGTTTCGAAAGCTAAGATTTTCTCGGCATTAATTTTTGCTTGTTTGTCTGATTCGCCCAAGAATTTAAACATTCTTGTTACGTGCTCCACATATTTTTGTCTTTTTTCAACGTTGTCCGGAGTGTCAGATAAATAATAATCTCTGTCAGGTAATCCTACACTTCCGGTTCCAAGATATAATACGTTTCGGTTAGAATCTTTAGCATCGGTGCTTACTGATGTCCCGAAAAAGCCTAGTCCAGACCCATTTCGGTGCATTTCGGTAAGTAAAGCTTGTAAGTCAGCTACATTTTTTACCGCATTGATTTTGTCTAAATACGGTTTTAGAGGTTTTACGCCATTTTTGTTACGCGTAACCGTATCCATAATGGTTTTGTAAAGATTAATGGCTTTTCCTTGGTCGGTATTAGAACTGTATCTTTTACTTTTGATAGCTTCTTCCAAGATAGATTTTACGTCATCATCCGTGTTTTTGCGCAGTTCGTCAAAACTTCCCCAACGCGTTCTGTCTGCCGGAATTTCTGTATTATCGAGCCATGTTCCGTTTACGAATCGGAAAAAATCTTCACTTGGTTTTACTTTCTTATCCATATAAGATGTATTTATTCCGTGAGTTTCTTTAGTGCCTTTGTCTTGCGCACTCACTACGGAAACTAAAGATGAACTCAGCATCATAATTCCTAAGGTTTTAATCTTCATAAATATTCTGTTTTGGTTGTCTATCACACAAATGTAGAAAAAAAGAACTGTAAGAAATCTTAAAATTTGTTATTGCGTAAATATTAAAGGAACTTTGCAAATCAGAATTCGAAGAAAAATGAGAGAGTTATTTAAAGCATACTGGAAGTTTTTTGTACTGATAGCGATAGTTTCTGTAATTATAATTGTGTTGTTCTATAGAGCCTTGTCGCCCCAAAAAACGTTAAAAATCTATTCGCCTGCTGATGTAAATCCGGAAATGGTGGATAGTTTGGTAGAGCACGTGTCTATCAATCACAAAATTGCTGATTGGTCGTTTGTGAATCAGAATGGTAAAACCATAACGCACAAAGATTATGAAGGTAAAATATATGTAGCGGATTTCTTTTTCACGACTTGTCCTTCGATTTGCCCAATAATGACCGATAATATGGTGTGGTTGCAAAGTCAAATCAAAGATTTGAAAGACGTGAAATTGTTGTCACACTCCGTTACACCCGATGTGGATACTCCTGAAGTGTTGAAAGCCTACTCCATAGAGAAAGGGGTTGACGATTCTATTTGGAATTTGGTAACTGGAGATAAAAAGGATATATTTTACATCGCTCGACAATCGTATTTGGCAGTTAAAACCGGAGATGTGTCTGAATTGTACGATATGGTGCATACCGAGAATTTTATTTTGGTGGATAAAAAACGCCGCATTCGAGGTTTTTATGACGGTACGAATGAAGAAGATATGAAGCGTTTATTGGAGGATATTCATTTTTTAATCACACAATGATATTTAGTTATCTTTGCAACTAAAATTTTAAAACTATGAAGAAAATAATATGGGTAGCATTAGTTGCTACATTTATGGTGTCGTGTAGCAATAAACCGGATGGTTATGTAATTGAAGGAACATCGGACAAATTGGCTGATGGAACCAAATTATTTATTGAAATTCAAGGTAAAGACGAACAAGAGTCAGTAGTTGTGGATTCGGCAATCGTGAAAAATGGCAAGTTTGAGTTTGAAGGAAAAATTGATGAAATTCAAATTGCTTATTTAGGATACGGAAGTAAGGTTAATAAAATACCTTTTGTTCTAGAAAATGATCGTATTACTATTGAGGTGTATGTGGATAGTCTTACCAAAAGTAAAATAGGAGGGTCGTATAACAACATAGAGTTAGCGGGTTTTAATCAGAGATACGCTGCCTTGCAAGACAAGATTACAGCGTTTAAAAAAGAGAATTCAGAAGTTTTAAGGGAGGCTCAGAAAAACAATGATACGATCATCATTGATAAATTGACCGAATCTTACCGTCAAATTCAACAAGAATTTGAAACGTATACAGATGATTATGTGTCAAAAAACAACAAATCTATCGTTAGTTTATTAGTTTTGTCTAATTTGGTAAACAATCCAAATGTAGATTTCGAAAAAGTGAAAAGAGATTCTGAAGCTTTAGCTCCTGAATTAAAAGCTACTCGAGTTGGTAAGAGGTTATTCGAAAGATTGAACGAATTATCACAAATTGCTATCGGTAGTAAAGCGCCTGAATTTTCGGCTCCAAATCCAGAAGGACAAATGGTTTCGCTAAAAGAATCGTTAGGAAAAGTTACTATTATTGACTTTTGGGCTTCTTGGTGTGCTCCATGTCGAGTTGAAAATCCGAATATGGTAGCCTTGTATAATGAATTTCACGAAAAAGGATTAAACATTGTGGGTGTGTCTTTGGATGGTGAAGCACAAAGAGAGAAATGGCTTGAAGCAATTGCAACCGATAAATTAGCATGGACGCAGGTTTCAAACCTTAAATTTTGGCAAGACCCAATTGCAAGACAATATAATATACAAGCTATTCCGGCAACTTTTATTTTGGATGAAAAAGGAGTAATTGTAGCCAAAAACCTTAAAGGAGAAGAGCTCAGAAATAAAGTAGCCGAAATGCTAAAATAATAGTATTCGGTACTATATAAAACACTAAGTCATAAATCCGTAGCCTATGGTTACGGATTTTTTATTACTTTTGCACGATTATTAAAAAAGAGCTTTTTTGAGTTCTTACTTTTAAATTATTCACTTAATTATTTTTTATTTATGTCTGTATCTACAAATTTAAGTACACCTCAAGCTATTGCCTTAGAAGATAAATTCGGAGCACATAACTATCATCCGCTTCCTGTGGTTTTGAGCAAAGGGAAAGGTGTTTATGTATGGGACGTAGAAGGGAAAAAATACTATGATTTCTTGTCGGCTTATTCGGCTGTAAACCAAGGTCATTGTAATCCTAAAATCACTAAAGCGTTAATCGATCAAGCTCAAACATTGGCACTGACTTCACGTGCATTTTATAATGATAAATTGGGGATATATGAAGAATTTATCACCAATTATTTTGGCTTTGATAAAGTGCTTCCGATGAATACGGGTGCAGAAGCGGTGGAAACGGCGATTAAAATCTGTAGAAAATGGGCGTATGAAAAGAAAGGAATAGCCGAAAAACAAGCTAATATCATCGTTTGTAAAGGAAATTTCCACGGAAGAACAACGACTATTATTTCGTTTTCGGATGATGATAATGCTAGAAAGAATTTCGGACCGTATACCGATGGATTTATTCCGGTTCAGTATGATGATTTGCAAGAATTAGAGTCGGTTTTGGTAGTCAATAAAAATATTGCAGGATTCTTGGTAGAGCCGATTCAGGGTGAAGCTGGGGTTTATGTGCCGAGCGAAGGTTATTTGGCTAAAGCTAAAGAATTGTGCGAAAAACATAACGTACTTTTCATTGCTGATGAGGTTCAAACCGGAATTGCAAGAACAGGAAAACTATTAGCGGTACATCACGAAAATGTACAACCAGATATTTTAATTTTAGGTAAAGCTCTTTCGGGGGGCGTTTATCCTGTGTCGGCTGTACTTGCGAATGACGAAATTATGAATGTGATAAAACCAGGTCAACACGGTTCTACTTTTGGAGGAAATCCGATTGCGGCTGCCGTTGCTGTTGCGGCGCTTGAAGTGGTAAAAGAGGATAAATTGGCTGAAAATGCTGAAAAGTTAGGGAAGATATTCAGAGGAAAATTAAATGAATATATTCAAAACAGCAACATCGCTACTTTGGTAAGAGGAAAAGGTCTTTTGAATGCTGTTGTAATAAACGATACGGAAGAAAGCGAAACCGCTTGGAATATCTGCGTTAGACTAAAAGAAAATGGTTTGTTAGCCAAACCGACACACGGAAATATTATCCGTTTTGCGCCGCCATTAGTGATGAATGAAGAACAACTTTTGGATTGTGTATCGATTATTATTAAAACACTTCAAGAGTTCGAGAAGTAAACAATTCCTAAAATACAATTTAAAGCAAGAATTATGGAAGAAACTATATTTATGATCCTTCTGATTCTTGCTTTTCTAATTCCTATATGCTTCTGCCTTTGGCTAATTTATATTTCATATTCAATTCCTTCTAAAAGCGGAAATAAAAAACTTGGTATAATTCTATCAATACTGGCAACTATAGCTCTTTTTTATATAGCTTATAGTATATTCTTTGATGAATCTATTTCTAAAAAGGATGTAAGAAATTATATTCAAGAACATAGTCTTAGCATTCGAGAGGATTTTGAAATATTAGAAAATGAGTCAATGTCCGGAATAGGTGAATATTATCACACTTTCACTTTAAAAATAGCTGATTCAGATAAGCAAAACTTAATTTCTGAAATTCAAAAGTCAAATAATTTTCGAAAATCAAACGAACCTTCATTAATGGATTATGAAAATAAAAATTATAAGGTTGGGGATAAAATAATTGACAATATTGAAACCGAAAATCATTTTATAAGAGTAGTTTTTATTGAAAACGAAGAAGGATTTGCTGATACTTACAGAATAATAAAGATTAATAAAGCAAACAATCGATTACAATTTGAAGATATAGATGAATAATATTAATAAATGGATTTTGAGATGTGATATAATAAAATGATTAAAATGTTTGCTTAATTGTTTGAAAATAAAAAACATAGTTGTACTTTTGCACTCCTTTTTCGGCAATAATGTTTCTAGGAAAAGGATTTGATTATAAAATATTTATAAACGCTTTTGTGGTTTTTTGCCTTCAAAGAAACTAGTTAAACCACAGAATACAAATTTTAATTATCAGATTATGTCTGAAAAAACACAAACACCAGAGGAATTTTTAGCAAGTTTTAACTGGGAAAGCTACAAAGAAGGTATTGATGCAGTGGATGCAAAAAACCTTAAAGAATTCGAAGAATTAGTAGAAAAAACTTTCGTTTCTACTGCTGCTGATGAAGTTGTTGAAGGTAAAGTAGTTCGTATCACTGACCGTGATGCAATTGTTGACATCAACCAAAAATCAGAAGGAGTTATTTCTTTGAACGAATTCCGTTACAATCCTCACTTGAAAGTAGGAGACAAGGTTGAAGTACTTATTGATGTGCGCGAAGATAAAGCGGGTCAACTTGTACTTTCTCACAGAAAAGCTCGTACTATCAAAGCTTGGGATAGAGTTATTGCTGCTAATGAATCTGGAGAAATCGTTAACGGATTTGTTAAAGCTAGAACTAAAGGTGGTATGATCGTTGACGTATTCGGAATCGAAGCGTTCTTACCAGGTTCTCAAATTGATGTGAAACCAATCCGTGATTACGATCAATATGTGAACAAAACAATGGAGTTCAAAGTTGTTAAAATCAACCACGAATTCAAAAACGTTGTTGTTTCTCACAAAGCGCTTATCGAGGCTGATATCGAAGAACAGAAAAAAGAAATCATCGGACAACTTGAAAAAGGTCAAGTACTTGAAGGAGTTGTTAAAAACATCACTTCTTACGGAGTATTTATCGATCTTGGAGGTGTTGATGGACTTATCCATATCACAGATCTTTCTTGGTCAAGAATCAACCACCCAAGTGAAGTTCTTGAATTAGATCAAAAACTTAACGTGGTAATCCTTGATTTTGATGAAGATAAATCAAGAATCCAATTAGGTCTAAAACAATTAAGCGCACACCCTTGGGATGCTCTTTCTGCTGACCTAAACGTAGGTGACAAAGTTAAAGGTAAAGTAGTAGTTCTTGCTGATTACGGTGCATTTATCGAAGTTGCTGAAGGAGTTGAAGGTCTTATCCACGTATCTGAAATGTCTTGGTCAACTCACTTAAGAAGTGCTCAAGATTTCGTAAAAGTAGGTGATGAGGTTGAAGCTGTAATCCTTACTTTAGACAGAGAAGAAAGAAAAATGTCTTTAGGTATCAAACAACTTACTCAAGATCCTTGGACTGATATTACTTCTAAATATCCAGTAGGTTCTAAACACACAGGAACAGTTAGAAACTTTACTAACTTCGGTGTATTCGTAGAGTTAGAAGAAGGAGTTGATGGACTTATTTACATCTCTGATCTTTCTTGGACTAAGAAAATCAAACATCCATCTGAATTCATCAACGTAGGTGATAAATTAGATGTAGTAGTATTAGAACTTGATGTTGATGCTAGAAAACTTTCTTTAGGTCACAAACAAACTACTTCTAACCCTTGGGATAAATACGAAGATGGTTTTGGTGTAGGTTCTGTTCATTCAGGAACTATTTCTGAAATCGTTGACAAAGGTGCTACAGTTGAGTTCAACGAAGACGTAGTAGCTTTCATCCCAACTCGTCACTTAGAGAAAGAAGATGGTAAAAAACTTAAAAAAGGTGATACTGCTGACTTCAAAGTAATTGAGTTCAACAAAGAATTCAAAAGAGTTGTAGCATCTCATACAGCTACTTTCCGTGAGGAAGAAGAGAAAAACGTAAGAGAAGCTGAGTCTACATCAAACTCTAGCTCACAAGTAGAAAAAACTACTTTAGGAGATATTGATGCTCTTGCAGAATTAAAAGAAAGAATGGATAAAGGAAACAAATAATCCTTTTCTAATCATATCTTGAAAACCCTTCAGCAATGAAGGGTTTTTTTGTATTCTTTTTTTAAACTGTTTGAGATTCGTGGTTCAAGAAGTAATTAGGTAAAAACCGCGAGATTTTTATAAAATCTCGTGGTTTTTATTTATTTTTGATTTTTTAAAACTATTTCCTTATGATTGAGCAAGCACCAATTGTTGATAATACGGATAAAACTATTTCATTAATAGTCGGTTTTCAGATAGATGGAACTTTACAGAAAATACAAGATGAATATTTGTATTGGGATAAAATTAAATATAGAGCAAAGAATTGTTCTGCTATTGAACTTTGGAGTGCAATAAAGATGTTTCGTTGGTTAAGAAGAAAAGAAGTTAAATTTAGTTCGTATAAATTTTATTATGTAATTACTGATTACATACAGAAATCGTTGCATCAATTTGATATGCATATTGGAGGGACTTTAGGTAGCAATATAGGTATTGCAGAAACGGATAAAACTAAATTTATTATAAGTTCTTTAATGGAGGAGGCTATTTCTAGTAGTCAAATGGAAGGGGCTAGTACTACGAGAAAAAAAGCCAAAGAAATGATTCAAAAGGAGAAAAAACCTAGGAATAAATCGGAGCGGATGATTTTGAATAATTTCATAACAATGAAATATATTGTACAACATAAAAATGATGAGTTGTCCATAGAAAACTTATTATATATTCATAGGTTAATTACTAGTGGTACTTTAGAAGATGTTAATGATGAAGGAAAGTTGCGAGAGAATAGTGATGTTCATGTAGTGAACCATGTAAATAATGAAATTGTGCATACTCCTCCTTCTCACTCTGAATTAGAGAAGCTTATAAATGACTTATGTGTTTTTTTTAATGATGATGATACTGAATTTATTCATCCTATTATTAAAGGTTGTATTATTCATTTTATGATTGGATGGATACATCCTTTTGTAGATGGTAATGGACGTACTGCACGAGCTGTTTTTTATTGGTATATGCTAAAAAAAGGTTATTGGCTAACAGAGTATTTGTCAATATCGAGAATTATAAAAGATTCAAAAGCTCAATATGAAAAAGCCTATTTGTATTCAGAATTAGATGAAAATGATTTGACTTATTTTATAACATATCATATTAAAACTATGGAGAAGGCTTTTGAAGCCTTAAAAGAATATATTAATCGGAAACAAAGAGAAGTGTTTCAGGCGGCGAGATTTATGAAAATTCCAGGAGTCAATGATAGAATGGCACAGATCCTAAAGATAATCCATGAAGATTCCGATAGGATTTTGAATGCAAAAGAAATAGAATCTAGGTTTAGTGTTTCTAATTATACCGCAAGATCAGATTTGAAATCATTGGTGAAGTTGGGTTTTTTAGAGGTTATTCAAGTAAATAAGCAAAAGCAAAATTTCATTAAATCTTCTTCTTTTGATAATGTTTTAAGTAAACATACATTGTAGGTAAGTAAATAATATATGGAATAGTAGTTTGAATGGAAATAAAATTTTATGAATTTATAAATTACTTCATATAAAAAAAAACGCCTTTTAGCATTGCTAAAAGGCGTTTTTTTTTATTATACACTTGTGAATTATCTTTTCTCGATTTCAACAAAAGCTCGGTGTGTGTGACCGGTGTAAACTTGTCTTGGTCTTCCGATTGGCTCTTTGTTTTCACGCATTTCTTTCCATTGAGCAATCCATCCCGGAAGTCTTCCGATAGCGAACATTACGGTAAACATATCAGTAGGGATTCCTAAGGCGCGGTAGATGATTCCTGAATAGAAATCTACGTTTGGATATAAGTTTCTTGATTTGAAGTATTCGTCTTCAAGAGCTGCTTTTTCTAATTTTTTAGCGATATCCAAGATTGGATCTTCGATTCCTAGTTCTTCTAATACTTCGTCAGCTGCTTTTTTGATGATAGTTGCTCTTGGATCGAAGTTTTTATAAACTCTATGTCCGAATCCCATCAAACGGAACGGATCGTTTTTGTCTTTTGCTTTTGCCAAATATTTGTCGGCATCACCACCATCTTCTTGAATAGCTTCCAACATTTCTAATACGGCTTGGTTAGCTCCACCGTGAAGTGGCCCCCAAAGTGCAGAAATTCCGGCTGAGATAGAAGCAAACAGACCAGCATGTGATGAACCCACCATTCTTACTGTTGAAGCCGAACAGTTTTGTTCGTGGTCAGCGTGTAAGATGAATAATTTGTCTAATGCGTTAACTACTTTAGGATTGATTTTGTAAGGTCCTGTAGGTAATTTGAACATCAAGTTCAAGAAGTTTTCTACGTATCCTAATGTGTTGTCGTAATAGTTTAATGGGTATCCTTCTCTTTTTCTGTAAGTCCAAGAAGCAATAACCAAGAATTTACCAAGTGTTTTACAAACGGCATGGTACATTTCTTTTTCGTTTTCAACATTAACCGTTTTAGGATTGAATGCCGTAAGTGCGCTCATCAATGATGCTAAAATACCCATTGGGTGAGCCGTTTTAGGGAAACCGTCAATTACGTTTTTCATGTCTTCATGAACCAATGTGTATTTACGGATATCGTTTTCGAATTTTTCTAATTGTTGTTTGTTTGGTAGTTCACCGAAAACTAATAAGAAACATACTTCAAGAAAGCTAGCTTTATCCGCTAAATCTTCGATAGCATATCCTCTGTAACGTAGGATTCCTTCTTCACCATCTAAGTATGTTATGGCACTTGTACAAGAACCTGTGTTTTTATAACCTGAATCTAGTGTAATCGCTCCGGATAGAGCTCTAAGTTTTTCGATATCAATAGCAACTTCATTTTCAGTTCCTACAATTATCGGGAATTCATATTTTTTCCCGTCTAATTCCAATATAGCAGTTTTTGACATAGTATAATTAGTAGTAATTTTTTGATTCCTGCGAATGTACAAAAAATCTTCCAATACAATTATAAGGCTATGTTATAAATTGCCTTGAAAATGTTATTTTTTTGTAAAAAATTATAGCCTAGAGAGTTATTGTTGAATTGTTATTGAAAAACAGTCAAATTTTCTCCGTCGAACGAGGCAAATACCATTTTTGGATGGGAATCTTGGTGGTAAATAGTACCCTTAGAGTCGATACCTATAGCACCTGCAAATCCGTCAAAAGGCTTGAGTTCTTCAAAGGTTTTGGCAAAAGCTTCTTGGATTGAGAATCCATCAGTTACGCGGGTTACAATTTTAGCTGCCACCGCACCACTTACGATGTCTTCGCCCACTCCGGTACAGCTCACTCCGCAAAATTCGTTGGCGAAATTTCCTGCTACGGTTGCCGAGTCTGAAATTCTTCCGACAAGTTCAAATCCTTTTCCTCCGGTAGAAGTGGCAACTGCTATTTTTCCTTCGTTATCTAGTGCTACACAACCCACCGTTCCGAAGCCGTTGGATTTTAATTTGGCTAGGTATTCTTCTCTTCGTTGCGGAATCTCGGTCGAAAAGCGTTCAAATCCATTTTTTCTAGCAAATGACGTTGCGCCTTCTCCGCCAAGGATTCTATCGTCTTCGGCGAATAATTTTTCAGCTACCTGAATAGGGTTTTTTACCTCTTCGATATTGATTACACCACTCATTCTTTTTGAAACGCCATCCATCAGCGAAGCACTCATCCGGATTTTGCCATCACTTTGAATTTGAGAACCAATACCAGCATTAAACAGCGCGTCATCTTCCAGAAGCGAAACAGCATACACTACGGTTTCCAGAGCAGTATGGGTTTTTAGATAATCAAACGATTGTCTGGCAATCACCTCTAGTGCATCTTGCTTGGCTTTTTTGGTTTGACTGTCTGTTGATGATTCGCTAAAAAATCCGCCGTGAATGATTAGTTTCATGTTAGAATTGAAGTGGTTTAAACGTATTGTGATTCGTAAATTTTCATTTGGCGAGAGTTCAAATCAAAAGTATCGTGCATGCTCATCACGTGTACGATAAGGTTTTTAATCGATACCGGATGACCAAGTTCTACGCGAGTTAGGTTAGTATCCGCAATCTTTTGTCCGTCCACCAAAATAACTAATCCTGAGCCAATTGCTTCCATGTGGTTACCATTGGTGATCAGAAGTCCTGTGTCTTCTCCTAAGCCAATTCCCAATACTTTCGGATTGGTCACAACAGCATTAAACAATCGTCCGATTCTACCGCGCTGAACAAAGTGCGTATCTATGGTTACATCGCCAATAAGACCTAATCCGCTAGTGATTTTGATTTCACCTTTCAGAAGTGCCTCTTGGCTGCTTCCTTGGTAAATCATCGTGTCTGAGGCTGCGGCTGCTCCGGCAGAAGTCCCGGCATAGATGAATTCTTCGTTGTTGTATTTATGAAGTAATAAATCATGGAAAGGTGTCCCACCCAAAATAGAAGTCAATCGAAGTTGATCGCCTCCGGTGAACATTACCACATCGGCTTCTTTCAATCGGTTGATGTAGTAATCCTCAAGAGCTTGCTCGCGTTTTTCGATATAAAGTACGTCTACATTTTCGGCTCCTAAATAGTTAAAAGCTTTAACATATTCTGGACCTACTTCTCTCGGAACTTTGGAAGCAGTAGTTATAATTTCGATTCTTGATTTGCTTTTGTGTTTCGACTCGTCAAGAATTCTTTTTAATATTCCGGTTTCAAAAAAGTTCAGGTTATTAGCTACGTTAGCGTCAAACGACTTTTCAGTAAAGCTCCCTGTATCAACAGCTCCACCAATGATTATTAGTTTTCCTTTTATTGTATTCATAGTGACAAAAATAATAAAACAAATAATCCATATGGCTTACTCTGTTAATTTTATCAACAATTTAAGTGTTGATTACTTTAGGTCTAAAAAATATTTAAAAAATATCTTGAATCTAAATCGCACAACTATTTTTTACTCTAAATAGGGTTTAATGACTTAAATTTCTGGAAAATAAATTTGAGTTTTTGTATAAAAATTTTATTTTAGGCAAATTATTTATAACCGAAATCAAACTAACCTACTAAAACTTAAATTTTATTATGAAAATTTTGAAAATACAGGCGTTACGAGGCCCAAATATTTGGAGTGTACGACGTAAGAAGCTCATTCAAATGCGTTTGGATTTGGAAGACATGGAACAAAGACCAACCAATACGATTGAAGGTTTTAGAGAAAGAATCGAAAAAATGTTTCCGACCATGTATGAGCATCGTTGTTCGGAAGGTGTTCCGGGCGGATTTTTTGCTCGAGTAGAACGCGGAACTTGGATGGGGCACGTGATTGAACATATTGCGCTAGAAATTCAAACCTTAGCGGGAATGGAAACCGGATTCGGAAGAACGCGTGAGACAAAAGATCCGGGTGTTTATAACGTTGTTTTTAGCTATGTGGAAGAAAGTGTAGGGGAGTATGCTGCCGAGGCGGCTGTGCGAATTGCCGAAGCGCTAATTTCCGGAGAAGAATACGACTTGAATGCGGATATCCAGAAGATGAAAGAAATCCGTGAGCGCGTGCGTCTCGGGCCTAGTACCGGAAGTATAGTAGAAGAAGCCGTGTCGAGAGATATTCCGTGGATTCGTTTAGGAACGAATTCCTTAGTTCAGTTGGGATATGGCGTGAACCAAATGCGTTTTCAGGCAACTATTACTTGCCAAACCAGCCATATTGCAGTAGATATTGCTTGTGATAAAGAAGCTACCAAACGTATGTTAGACAATGCGTCTATTCCGGTTGCCAAAGGTGATATCTGCGTAGACGAAGAAGATTTAGAAAATACAATCCGAAAAATAGGTTATCCGATTGTTATCAAACCACTTGATGGAAATCACGGAAAAGGTGCTTCTATCAATGTCAAAGATTGGGAAAGCGCCAAAGCCGGACTGAATCACGCGAAGCAATATAGTCGACGTGTGATTGTCGAGAAGTTTATCACCGGATTCGATTTTAGAGTATTGGTAATTAATAATAAAATTGTAGCTGCAGCAAAGCGTGTTCCGGCGCATGTGGTAGGGGACGGACAACACACCATTCAAGAATTGATTGATATCGAAAATCAAGACCCAAGACGTGGTTACGGACACGAAAATGTCCTTACGGAAATCACAGTAGATAGAGATACTCTGGATTTACTGACCAAAGAAGGCTTAACTGTAGAAAGTGTGCCGGAAAATGGTAAAATAGTTTACCTTAAATCAACAGCTAATTTAAGTACCGGAGGAACATCAGTAGATGTAACTGATATGATGCACCCGGAGAATATTTTCTTGGCGGAGCGCATTTCTCGCGTGATAGGATTGGATGTTTGTGGTATTGATATCATGGCAGAGAATTTAACTCAGCCGCTGAAAGAAAACGGAGGAGTAATCCTTGAGGTGAATGCCGCTCCGGGATTCCGTATGCACTTGGCACCGTCTGAAGGATTGCCACGCAACGTAGCCGCTCCGGTAATAGATATGCTTTATCCACCAGGAAAACCAAGCCGTATTCCGATTATTGCCGTGACCGGAACCAACGGAAAAACTACCACGACAAGATTATTAGCTCATATTGTAAAAAATAATAATTACAAAGTAGGATTCACTACTTCGGACGGTATTTATATCCAAAATCACATGTTGGAAAAAGGAGATACCACCGGACCGTTCAGTGCGGAATATATTTTGAAAGATCCAACGGTGGAATTTGCTGTGTTGGAAACGGCTCGAGGTGGAATATTGCGCTCTGGGCTTGGTTTTTCGAGATGCGATATTGGTATTATCACCAACATCCAAGCTGACCACTTAGGTCTGAATGATATTCACGATTTGGATGATTTGGCACGCGTGAAAAAAGTTGTGGTAAATAGCGTGAAAAAAGACGGTTGGGCGGTGTTGAACGCCGATGATGAGCAATGTCGCAAAATAGGTGATACATTAGACTGTAATGTAGCTTATTTCAGTATGGACGAAGATAGCCCGTTTGTGAAAAAATTAGCTAAAGAAAATCAAATAGTTGCTGTTTTCGAAAACGGATTTGTAACCATCAAAAAAGGAGATTGGAAAATACGCATTGAGCGCGTGAGTCAAATTCCGCTTACTTTGGGTGGAAAAGCCAAATTTATGATTGCAAACGTGCTGGCAGCTACTTTAGCAAGTTATTTATACGGATTTAAAACCGAAGATATTAGCCTTTCGCTACAGACGTTCATCCCAAGTGTGGCGCAAACTCCGGGTCGTATGAATATCTTTGAGTTTAAGAACTTCAAAGTGATGATTGACTTTGCTCATAACCCGTCCGGATATTTAGCCATCGAAGATTATTTACAAACGATTGATTCTCCAAACAAAATCGGAATTATTTCCGGAGTAGGCGATCGCCGTGATGAGGATATCAAAGAATGCGGATTGATTGCCGGCAGAATGTTCGACCACATTATCATTCGTCAGGAAAAACACCTTCGTGGTAGAACCGAACAAGAAATTATTGATTTGATTGTTGAAGGAATTAACTCATCGAAACGAAAAGTGACTTATGAGATAATCCCTAAAGAAATAGAAGCACTTAAACATGCGATCAATATAGCCGAAGAAGGAACGTATATCACTGCGCTGAGTGATGTTATTTCGAATGCTATTGAGATTGTTCAAGGTTATTTGGACAAAGAAAATGAAAGTGCAATGGTTTAATAAATGTCATGTTTATTATTTTGTTAATTATTATTTTGTTAATGTTCTTTTAAAACAAAAATCCCCGCAATTGCGGGGATTTTTATTTGTGTATGGTTTTATTATTTTTTTACGATAATAAACTCAGATCTTCTGTTTTCAGCGTTTTGCTCTTCGGTACAGTTGTCTTTACAGTCTACTTTAGGTTCCGACTCACCGAATCCTTTACCAGAGATTCTGTCTTTGCTGATACCTTTAGAGATGATGTATTGAACAGTACTTTGCGCTCTTCTT
>Ga0206116_1000286_pt1 | contig 66898 bp, 55 predicted proteins | sample 3A1Ametagenome_FD_178000 | JGI IMG/M metagenome (GOLD analysis project Ga0206116, IMG submission 178000) | Enriched microbial communities from leaf-cutter ant dump, University of Wisconsin, Madison, United States - 3A1A | ecosystem: Environmental > Terrestrial > Nest > Insects nest > Nest dump...
CCCCGCAGCCCCGGCGATTGCAGCCCCTGCAGGGCGGAGGCGTCGAAGGACAGCGCAACCTGGGTGGCCGCCGCATAGCGGGCGAGTACCTCGCTCAGCGGCCCGGCGGCGATATCGACCTGAACCCGGCCGGCCTGGGCGCTGGCCGAAGCGGGTTCGGCCGCCTGCGCGCCGGCAATGGGCAGGCCGCCGGCCATCAGGCCGATCAGGGCGAGCCGCAGGGCCCGGTTGAGCGGCCGGCGGGCGGGCAGGTTGGCGTGCGGGTGTCTGGCGAGCGGCGGGCGGTGAGGCATGGGGGCTCCTGGGATTCGGTAGTGTTCGGGATCTCTACCGGGGAGCCGAATCAGCGGTGGGAAAAGTGCACTCTGGTTCGCGGCTGGGGAGGTATGGCTGTGGGTGTCTATGTTTTCGGAGCGATTTGGCTGCCGGAGCGAGCCCCTCGATATCAACAGGTGGGCTTACGGGTTTCCTCCCCTTTTCCCCTCGCGGGAGAGGGGTTGGGGGAGAGGGGCGGCGGTTGGACTGGTACATCGTCGCGGAGCCGCCCCTGCGGGGCGCCCCCTCTCCCCGGCCTTCTCCCGCGAGGGGAGAGGGGGAGCGAGCCGAGAAGTGGGCGATTTTTCCGGACCGTGTCGGGGGCCGGGCAGATGTATGCGCCTCCACGCGATCAGCGTGGCAGCAATTCCACCCAATACCGCGTGTGGCTCTCGCGCCTGAGCGGAAAGGTCTCTTCCAGCAAGGCCAGCGCGCGGTCGGTGTCGTCCAGGGGGAAGGCGCCGGAGATCTTGAGCTGGGCGATGGCCGGATCGCACCTCAGCACGCCGCTGCGGTAGCGCGCCAGTTCCTCCACCAGCCGGCCCAGCGGCATGTCCACCGCCACCAGGCTGCCGCCGGCCCAGGTGCCGGTGGAGGCGTCGGCGGGGTGTGCCTGGCCGGTGGAGTCGGCGGTGAAGCTGAGTTGCTGGCCGGCATGCAGCAGCACCGGCGCGGCGGCGCCGGCGGGCTGGATGCGCACGCTGTGGTCCAGCATCGCCACCGTGGTCGCCTCGTCCGCCACCTGCACGGTGAAGCGGGTGCCCAGGGCCTGGACGAGGCCGTGGCGGGTGCGGACGCGGAAGGGGCGGCTGGTGCCGTCGGCGGCGCGCTGCGGGTCGGGCGCGGTGGCGATCAGGATGCGGCCGGCATGCAGGCGGATCAGGCGCTGGGCGGCGTCGAAGTGGAAGTCGACCGCGCTGCCGGTGTCCAGCGTCAGCGCGCTGCCGTCGGCCAGGGTGAGGCGGCGGCGCTCGCCGACCGCGGTGCGGAAGTCCGCCCGCCAGTGGCCTTCCACCAGCAGTTGGCGACCCAGCCAGCCCAGCGGCAGCGCCAGGGTGGCGAGGCCGAGCAGGCGCAGGCTGCGGCGGCGGTTCCGGTTGGCGCCGAGCAGGGTCGGGCTGGCGACTTTGCCGGGTACCTGGCCGAGCTGGGCGCGCACGTTTTCCACCCGCGTCCACGCCTGCCGGTTCAGTTCGGAAGCGGCCAGCCAGCGTTGCCATTCGCGCTGTTCCGCTTCGCTGGCGCTGCCGGAGCACAGGCGGGCGTACCAGCCGGCGGCGGCGCGTATGGCTTCGCGTTCGTCCTGCGCGGCGTTGGCCGGCGAGTGCAGTGCCTGGCTCATCCGCGCGCCTGCAGCTGGTACAGGCAGCAGTGCTCCATCGCGCTGGCCATGTACTTGTTCACGCTGCGCAGGGAGATGTCCAGCCGCGCGGCGATCTCGGCATAGGTCAGGCCTTCGCACTGGGAGAGCAGGAAGACGCGCTTCACCCTGGGGCCGAGGCCGTCCAGCATGGCGTCTATCTCCATCAGCGCTTCGATGACCAGCGCGCGCGCTTCGGCCGACGGCCATTCCGCTTCCGGCTGGGCGGCCAGCACTTCCAGGTATTGGGCCTCCAGGCTGCGGCGGCGGAAGAGATCCACCACCAGGCCGCGGGCGATGGTGGTGAGGTAGTGGCGCGGCTCGCGGATGTCGGCGGCGTTGCGCGCCTTGATCACGCGGACGAAGGCGTCGTGGGCGAGGTCGGCGGCATCCGCGGTGTTGCCCAGCTTGTTCCGCAGCCAGCCCTGCAGCCAGTTGCCATGGGCGTGGTAAAGCTCGGCGACGACGTCGGTGGAAGAGGCTGAACGCAAGGACGGCTCCTGGGGTATCGCGGTCTGGCTGGCCCCGGGGTGCGTCTTGCGGGCTGGCTGGCGTCAGGTGATTTTGAGAATTGTTCTCATTGTTCTTTAAAGCCAAAGGAGCGTCAATGTCAGCGGCGTGGGAGATCGGTGTCCGGCATGGCCGGGCGCATGCCGGATGCCAATGAAAAACGGCGCCCCGGGAGGCGCCGTTTTCCGCCGTGCCGCGCAGGCGTGCGTCAGAACTTGTAGTCCATCGTCAGCATGGCGTTGCGGCGTTCGCCCCAGCTGTAGGTGTTGTACATGCTCATCATCGTGTAGTACTTCTTGTCGAGCAGGTTGTAGACGTTCAGCGTCAGCGAGAGCTGCTTGTCGAACTGCCAGCGCGCCATCGCATCGACCAGCCAGCGGGCGTCCAGGGTGTGCTTCACCGAGCCGTATACCGGGTTGGAGACGGTGGCCCAGGATTTGGACTGCCAGCGCCCGCCGCCGCCCAGCGTCAGCTTTTCCAGGTTGCCGGAGAGCTTGTAGCTGGTGAACAGGCTGAACTGGTCTTCCGGATCTTCGGTGGATACCTTCTCGCCTTCCAGCCGCGCCACCTTGCGGGTGTAGCCGGTCTGGATCTGCCAGTTGGGCGCCAGCCGGCCGGAGAGGGTGGCCTCGTAGCCCTTCACCACCACGCCCTGCGCGGCGCGGTAGACGACACCGCCGGAGGGCGTGGTGCCGCTGGTGGCGAGCGCGTAGTTGTCCTGCTCCACCTTGAACCAGCTGAGGCTGCCGTTCAGGCGGCCGTCGAAGAACTCGCTCTTGAGACCGGCTTCGTAACTCTTGCCTTCCACCGGGTCCAGCGTCTTGCCTGCGGAGTCCTGGTTGGACTGGGGCTGGAAGATGCTGGTGTAGCTGGCGTAGAGGGAGAAGTTGTCGTTGAGGTCGTAGACCACGCCGGCGTAGGGCGTGAGCACGCCGCTTTCCTTCTTGGTCTCGTCCTTGAAGTCGGAGATGCGGCCGCCGAGGATGAGCTTCAGGTCGTCGCGGAGCTTGAGCCGGCTGCTGGCGTAGAGGGCGCGCTCGCGGGTGGTCTCGTCGTTGCGGTAGCCGTACTGCCAGTCCGGCTCGGCGACCTTGCCGTTCCAGTTGTAGAAGTTGCCGATGACGGCGTTGTAGGCGCTGTCCCGGCCGTAGCCCTTGTTGGTCCAGCGGCGCTTGGTGACGCTGCCGCCGATGACGAGTTCATGCTCGCGGCCGAGCAGCTGGAAGGGGCCGCTGACGTAGAAGTCGCCGGAGTCGCTCACCGTCTTGCCGATGTACTGGCCGGTCCACATCGAGGTACCGGTGCCGGTCGCCGGGTCGGGGTTGCCGCTGCCGATGGAGCCGAGCTGGGCGTCGTAGCCGTTGATCTGGTGGTTCAGCTGCAGTTTGGCGACCCAGCCGTTGTCGAAGTAGTGCTCCAGCGTGGAGAACACGGTGCGGGTGTATTGCTCCCAGTTGCTCCAGCGCGTGCCGGGGTTGTAGGACTGGGAGGTCTTGTTGAAATTGCCGTTGCTGTCGAACAGCGGAATGCCGCCCCAGGTGGAGCCCTTGGGATCGTTGTCCTGGTAGTCGGCGCCCACGGTCAGCAGGGTCCGGGGGCCGAGGTCGGCTTCGAGTACGCCGTAGAACACCGTGCTCTTGCGCTGGTAGTGGTCGAGCTGGGCGTGGGTGTCCTGGTAGGCGGCCACCGCGCGGCCGCGCAGGCTGCCGCTTTCGTTGAGCGGGCCGCCGATATCCACCTGGGTGCGGTACTTCTCCCACGAGCCGGCGCCGAGGCTGACCTGGCCCTGGAATTCCCTGGTCGGCCTCTTGCGGACGAGGTTGAGGGTGGCGCCGGGATCGCCCGAACCGGTGAGCAGGCCGGTGGCGCCCTTGAGCGTTTCCACCCGGTCGTAGATCGCCATGTCGCTCAGCGTGTTGCCGGCGGAATAGGCGGAGTTGCGCTGCATCGGAATGCCGTCGTACTGGAAGTTGTTGATGGCGAAGCCGCGCGCGAGATAGACGGTGCGCTCGCTGTCGTAGGTGACGATGCTGACGCCCGGCGTGTGCTCCATCACCCGGTCTATGGAGGTGAGGCTGAAGTCGTCCATCTCCTGCCGGGTGATGACGCTGATGGACTGCGGCGTTTCGCGTGGCGTGAGCACCAGCCGGGTGGCGGTGGCGATGGTGCCGGGCGTGTAGCTGCCGCTGCCCTCGGTGATCTCGCCCAGCTGGTTGGCGGTGACCTGTACCTCGCGCAGGGTGTTCTCGCCGCTGGTGGCTCGCAGCGCGGCCGGCTTGCGCAGGTGGTAGCCGCCGTTGTCGCCGCGCACCGCTTGCAGGCCGCTGTCGCCCAGCAGGGTGTCCAGGCCCTGCTGCACGCTGGCCGGGCCGTTCAGGCCGGGGGTGCGCAGGCCGTCGGTGAGCGCCGGGTCGAAGGACAGGGTGATGCCGGCGCTGGCGGCGAACTGGTACAGCGCCGGGCTGAGCGGGCCGGCCGGGATGGCGTAGGAGGGGGCGGCCGGCGCGCTCTGGGCGAAGGCGGCGGGTATGGCTGCGGGCAGGGCGGCCAGGCCGGCGAAGCCGAGTACGGCGGCGGCAAGCGGATGCAGCAGGGGACGGCTGGGGTGGCGATCGAGGCGGCGGGACATGCAGCAAACTCCTTTCATGAAGTCCGGTGATGAAGAGGTTTGCTGGTTTGCCGGATGAGACGGAAAAAGGGGCCAGGGAAGCGCCATCGTCGGAACGGCGGTCGGGCGGGAGAGGCCGGCCGTTCTTGGGTTTTGGCCAGGGCAGGTCTGCCGGCAGGCATCGCTCCACCACCGTTCGGGCTGAGCCTGTCGAAGCCCGTTCCGGGCAATGCCCTTCGGGAAACCTGCCCCGAGCGCAGCCGCGGTGCCCGGGGTAAACAGGGCGTGGCATCTGGCTGGGCGCGCTTCTTCCTTGCCCGCCCTCAGCTGCCTTCAGCCGGCAGAGCCTCCACGCTGACCCAGTAGCGGCTGCGATAGCGCAGCGCCACTGGCAGGCTGTCCGCCAGGGTGGTGAGGGCGCGGTCGGTGTCGGTGGTCTGGAACACGCCGGATACGCGCAGGCCGGCGACTTCCGGCGCGCAGCGCAGGATGCCGGGGCGGAAGCGGGCGAGTTCGGCGATGAAATCGCCCAGCGGCTGGCCGTCGGCGATCAGGTGGCCGCGCACCCAGGCGTCGGCGCCGGCGGGCGCGGGTGTGGGCGGGGAGACGGCGCTGGCGCTGAAGCTGGCCTGCTGGCCGGCTTCGAGCCGCAGCGGTGTGTCGCCGGCGGCGGGCTGTATCTCCACCGCATGCTCCAGCACGGTGACGCGGCTGTGGCCGGCGCCGTCGCGGCGCACGCTGAAGCGGGTGCCGAGTGCGCGGATGCGGCCTTCGGCCGTGTGGACGAGGAAGGGGCGCGGCGGCTGGGCGCTGTCCGGCGCGGTCTGCACCAGCAGCTCGCCGGCATGCAGCACGACCAGGCGCTGGGCGGCGTCGAACAGCACGTCGGCCGCGCTGGCGCTGGAGAGGAAGAGCTGGCCGCCGTCGGCGAGCTGGATGGCGCGGGTTTCGCCGGTGGCGGTGCGGTAGTCGGCACCCAGCTCGCCGCCCCAGCGGCGCCAGGCCAGCGCGCCGCTGGCGGGCAGGGTGAGGGCGAGCACGATGCTCTTGACGAGGGCGCGGCGGCTGCGCTGGCGGGGGCGGTCCAGCGTGGCACGGCCCAGCTCCGCCGGCAGGCTGCCGAAGCGCTGCGCCAGGGATTCCGCCGCCTGCCAGGCGCGCTCATGGCGCGGGTCCTGCTCGCGCCAGCGTTGCAGCGCGCGGCGGCCGGCTTCGTCCAGCTCGCCGGCGTGCAGCTTCACCAGCCAGTGCGCGGCCTGGTTCACCACGCCGGCGTCGGCCGGGCTCAGAGCAGCGCGGCCAGGCATTGGGCGAATCCGGCGTGCATGTGGCGCTTCACCGTGCGCAGCGACAGGCCCAGCTGTTCGCCGATGGTGGCGTAGGTCAGGCCGTCGAGCTGGGACAGCAGGAAGACGCGGCGGGTGGTTTCCGGCAGGGCGTCGAGCAGGCTGTCGATGTGGTACAGGGTTTCGAAGATGGCCAGCCGCTCTTCCGGCGAGGGCGCCAGCGGCTCCGGCATGGCGGCCAGCGCGTCCAGGTAGGCCTGCTCCAGTTCGCGGCGGCGGAAGTGATCCACCATCAGGCCGTGGGCGACAGTGCGCAGGTAGGCGCGCGGGGTGTGGAAGGCTTCCTGGCGGCGGGCGGTGATCAGGCGCAGGAAGGTGTCCTGGGCGAGGTCGGCGGCCTGGTGGGAGCAGCCGAGCTTGCGGCGCAGCCAGCTTTGCAGCCAGCCGTGGTGATCACGATAGAGGGTGCCGATGGCGTCGGCGGGGGCGGCGGAGCTCACGGTAGGCGTTCCTGTGACTTCCAGGGCTGGCTGACCGCGAGGCGGTGTGGCTGGCCGCTAATTGTTAAGAACAATTCTCATTTTCTATCCTGGAATGCGGGCGCGTCAATGCGGGGCATGCGGCAGCCCGTGGGCCGCCGCATGCCGGGAAGGGCATCAGAAGGTGTAGCGCGCGGTGAGGCGGAGGCTGCGCGGGTCGCCGAAGATGTCGTAGGGGCCGTATGCGCCCACGGCAATGCTGCGGTAGTACTTGCGGTCGAACAGGTTGTCGACGTTGAGCTGGAAGTCCAGCTGGCGGCTGGCCTTGTAGCCGGCGATGAGGCCGACGATGGCGTAGGCCTTCTGCTCGGAGTGCCAGCCGCTGCTGTCGGAGCGGATGCGGCTTTGCTGGTGCAGGTTGCCGCCGATGCGCCAGCGCTGCAGCTCGCCCGGCAGGCGGTACAGGGTGGTGAGCTTGAACTGCTGCACCGGCACGCGGGTGTTGAAGGTACGGCCTTCGTTGCTGGCGGTGGCATCGCGCAGGTAGCGGGCGCGGGCATAGCTGTAGCCGGCGCCGATCTGCCAGTCGGGGCTGAGCGCGCCCTGCAGTTCCAGGTCAACGCCTTCGCTGCGCACCAGGCCGGAGGCCTCGGAGCAGGCGGTGGAGGGGTAGGTGGGGCAGCTGCTCTGGTCGTCCAGCTGGCGGGCGCGGTTGGTCTGGTTGATCTGGAAGAGGGCGGCGCTGGCGTTCAGCGCGCCATCGAAGTATTCGCCCTTGATGCCCAGCTCGTAGTTCTCGCCGACGATGGGCTCCAGAACCTTGCCATCGACGCCGCGCGCGGTCTGCGGCTTGAAGATGTCGGTGTAGCTGGCGTACACCGAGTGCTGCCCGTCGAGGTCGTAGATCAGGCCGGCGTACTGGGTGAGGTTGCGGGTGACGCGGTAGTCGCCGGTGCCGCGGCGGTTGTCGTAGTCGTACCAGTCCTCGCGGGCGCCGACGATGAGCTTGAGCGGATCGGCGAGGCTGAAGCGGGCGGTGAGGTAGACGCTCTTCTGGGTGGTGATGTCGTGGGCGCCGCTGCCGCTGGCGTCATAGGCCGGCCTGGCCAGGCCGCGCGGGTTCCAGGTGTAGGGATCGACGGTGCCGGGCAGGTAGTCGCCGTAATAGTCGTAGGTGTTGTAGTCCAGCTGGCGGCGGCTGATGCCGGCGACGAGTTCGTGGCGGCGGCCGAGGAGCTGGAAGGGGCCGCTGGCGTAGAGGTCCAGCGCGCTCTCCTCCTGGTCCATCTTCTGCGCCCACAGGAAGCGCTGGCCCACCCACACCGAGCTGGCCAGCACGTCGACCTTGGTGAGGGTGTAGCTGGCGCCCAGGCGCAGCACCCATTCATTGTCGAAGCGGTGTTCCAGCGTGCCGAAGGCGCCGTTGCTGCGCGACTTGTTGTATTCCCAGTCGGCGCCGATGAAGGTGGAGCGCGATACGTCCAGGTGGCTGCCGTCGCTGTTGGCGGGCAGGCCGCCCCAGATGAAGTTGGTGTAGTCGTACTGGCTGAAGGCGCCCAGCGTCAGCGTGGTGGCGGCGCCGAGGTCGGCCTCGGCCACCGCGTAGAAGTTGTTGTGGCGCTCCTGCTCGGCGTCGCGGAAGCTGCGGGCGTCCTGGTTGCTGGCGACGAAGCGGCCGCGCAGGGTGCCGCTTTCGTTCAGCGGGCCGCCGACGTCGGCGCTGAGGCCGTATTCGTCCCAGCTGCCGACGGTGGCGGAGACGGAGGCCTGGAAGTCGCGCGTCGGCCGCTTGCGCACCAGGTTGAGGGCGGCGGAGGGGTTGCCGGCGCCCTGGGTCAGGCCGGCGGCGCCGCGCACCACTTCCACCCGGTCGTACATGGCGAGGTTGGCCTGGGCGCTGGGGATGTAGCCCAGCATGGAGCCGGGGAGGCCGTCGTACATCACGGTGTCCACATCGAAGCCACGGGCGTTGTAGCTGGGGCGGGCGACGCCGCCGGCATTGCTGAGGAAGAGGCCGGGCGTGGCCTGCACCGCGTCGTTGATGCTGGTCATCCCCTGATCGTCCATGCGCTGGCGGGTGATGACGGTGACCGACTGCGGCGTCTCGCGCAGCGACAGCGGCAGCTTGGTGGCGGTGCGCATGCTGGCGGTGGTGTAGGACTCGCTGTGCTCGGTGGTGCCGTCGGCGTCCGCCTGCGAGGTGACGGTGACCGGCGCCAGCGTGCGGGTTTCGCCGCTGGCCGGGGCGGCGCGCAGCAGGTAGGCGCCGCTGTTGCCCGGCACCGCTTCCAGGCCGGTGCCGGCGAGCAGGCGGGCGAGGCCCTCGGCCACGCCGTAGCTGCCTTCCAGGCCGTTGCTGCGGCGGTTGGCGACCAGCGCCGGCGGCATGGTGATGCTGATGCCGGCGCTGCCGGCGAAGCTGGCGAGGGCTTCGTCCACCGGGCCGGCGGCGATGCGGTAGTGGCGCTTGGCGGCCTGCGCCTGGGCGGTGTCGGCGGACGCCGGCGCGTCCTGGGCGAGCGCCGGGCCGGCGGCCAGGGTCAGGCCGACGAGGGCGAGGCGGATCTGGCGGGCGAGGCGGGTGGGGCGCAGGGGCTGGGAAGCGGGAAGGCGGGTGCCGGCGGGGCGGGACGACATCGTGGTTTTCCTTCGCATGTAAGGGGTGTGTGAGGAGGTGTCATTGCCTTCACACGCGAAAGCGGAAAAAGGGACAGGGCGGAATGAAATTTTTCTGCGGCGGGTGGTTTGCCGGGGTGGGCGGTCTTCTTTCGCGCAGCTCGCCGGGCGGGAGGCGGGCGGAAAACAGGAAGGAGATTCAGACCGGGAGCGCGGCCGGGACGCGGCGCGCGGCGTGTGCCATCGCCGGCAAGCCGGGCCGCGGCGGACTTCGCCGCCTGCGTCCTTACGCCGGCTCCACCGTCACCCAGTAGCGGCTGCGGTAGCGCAGCGTTACCGGCAGGCTCTCGGTGAGGCTGGCCAGCACCTGTTCGATGTCGCCCAGCTGGAAGGCGCCGGAGAGGGTGAGCCCGGCCACCGCCGGGTCGCAGCGCAGCACGCCGGGGCGGTAGCGGTCCAGCTCGGCGAGGAAGTCGGCCAGCCGCATGTTGCGCACGAAGAGGATGCCGCGCGACCAGTCGTCCGCATGCGCATCCGCGGTCTCGGCGGTGCCGGTGGCCTGGCGGTCGAAGCGGGCCTGCTGGCCGGCGGCCAGCACCAGCGCCTGTTCCGGCGCGCGGGCGGGGCGGATTTCCACCGCGCCCTGCAGTACCGCGACCAGGCTGCCTTCCGTTTCGCGGCGGACGATGAAGCGGGTGCCCAGCGCGCGGGCGGAACCGTCCGGCGTGGTGACGAAGAAGGGGCGGTGGGCGTCGCCGTCCGGCGCGGTTTCCACCAGCACCTCGCCGGCATGCAGGCGGATGAGGCGGTGCTGGCCGTCGTACTCCACGTCCAGCGCGGTGGCGGTGTTCAGGTGCAGGCGGGTGCCGTCGGCCAGCGTCAGCTGGCGTTGTTCGCCGGTGGCGGTGCGGTGTTCGGCCAGCCATTCCCGCGCCGGCGCGCTGCGCCAGGCCAGCCAGCCGGCGGGCGCGGCGGTGAGCAGCAGCACCAGTGCCTTGACCGCGGCGCGGCGGGCGTTGCGGCGGTTGCGGTTGAGGCTGGGCAGCGCCAGTTCCGCCGGCAGGGAGGCGAAGTTGCGGCCTATCTGCTGGGCGCGCTGCCAGGCAAGTTCGTGGCGCGGGTCGCTCTGCCGCCAGGTCTGGCAGGCGTGCCGTTCGGCTTCGGAGGCTTCGCCGGAGCCGAGCAGGAAGTACCACTCGGCGGCCGCGAGCGCGGTCTGTTCGTCCAGCAGGGGGGCGGCGGCGCTCATGTCTGGCTCTCTTCGGCGAGCAGGATGCAGCGCGCCATGGCTTGCACCATGTAGCGCTTCACCGTGCGTTCGCTGATGGCGAGGCGGCGGCCGATCTCGGCGTAGCCCAAGCCTTCCAGCTGGGCCATGAGGAAGGCGGCGCGCACCTTGGCGTCCAGCCCGTCCAGCACCGCGTCCAGCTGCTGCAGGGTTTCGAGGAGGATGGCCTGGCGCTCGGCCGAGGGCGCCTGCGCTTCCGGCAGCAGGGCCAGCGCTTCCAGGTAGGCGGTTTCCAGCGCGCGGCGGCGGTGCAGGTTCACCACCAGGCGCTTGGCGATCACGGTGAGGTAGGCGCGCGGCTCGCGCAGCTGCCAGCCGGCCTGCCGCTCCGCCAGGTGCTCGGGCGCGCACAGCAGGCGCATGAAGGTGTCCTGCGCCAGGTCGGCGGCATCGCCCGGGTTGCCCAGCTTGCGCTGCAGCCAGCCACGCAGCCAGCCGTGGTGGTGGAGGTAGAGCTGGGCGAGCGGGTCGGAGGCTGCTGCGTTCACGGTGCGATCCTGGCGTCTGGGGGGCGCTGGCTGGCTCCGCTACGAGCTGGCTGGCTACGGGTAAGGATGGGGTTTCTTAGTGAGATTGGTTCTCATTATTGTAATTCCGGTGGGGAGCGTCAATCTCGCCGCGCTGGCGGCGTGGCTTTTGCATCTCTCCGTCATCACGGCGGTGGAATGAAAAACGGCGCCATGAAGGCGCCGTTGCGGGAGCATGGCTGCCGCGGAATCAGAAGCTGTATTTGGCCGTGAGCGTGGCGTTGAGCGGATCGCCGACGAAGTTGGAGCCGTCCCAGCCGCCGACCACGGCGTAGTAGTGGCGGTCGAACAGGTTGTTGATGCTCAGGCCGAACTCCAGCTGCTTGTTGACGGTGTAGCCGCCATGCAGGCCGACCACGGTGTAGCCGCCCTGGCGCACGCCCCAGGGGCTGTAGATCTCGTTCTGGGCGTGCAGCGAGCCGCCGATCTTCCAGCGTTGCAGCTCGCCCGGCAGGCGGTAGGTGGTGGCGAGCTTGAACAGATGGCGCGGGATGTTGGTGGCGTAGCGCTTGCCGGAGGTGTAAGTGCCGGTGGGGTCGTAGGCGGAGGCGTCGGACATGCGGCGGGCGCTGGTGTAGGTGTAGCCGGCGGAGAGCTGCCAGCCCGGCGTGAGTTCGCCGCCCACTTCCAGTTCCACGCCGCGGCTGCGCACCTTGCCGGCGGAGCGGTAGCAGGCGGTGAGGCCGGTGCTGCATGCGCTGGCCGGCAGGCGGTCGGGCAGGTTTTCCAGGTCGATCTGGAATACCGCCGCGCTGGCATTGAGGCGGCCGCCGAAGTACTCGGCCTTCACGCCGGCTTCGTAGTTGCTGCCTTCCTGCGGGTCCAGCAGGCTGCCGTTGGCGGTGGAGTAGTTCTGCGGGTTGAAGATCTGCGTCCAGCTGGCGTACACCGAGTAGGTGTCGTCCAGGTCGTAGACCACGCCGGCATAGGGCGTGACCTTGCGGGTGGCCTTGTAGTCCACCGGGCTGTAGGGGGTGCCGTTGTCGTACTGCACGCCGTCCAGGTGGTACCAGTCCACGCGGGCGCCGAGGATGAGGCTGAGCGGGTCGCTGAGGCTGAAGCGGGCGCTGCCGTAGAGGCCGCTCTGCTCCATTTTCTGCTCCTTTTCCCACAGGCCGAAGGCGCCGATGGAGGGAACCGGGATGGAGCTGGGATCCCAGTTCAGCGGGTTGAAGCTGGCGAAGCCGAAGTTGCCGTTCAGCGTCATCGCCGCGCCGCGGTCGTAGTACTTACTCTGGCGATGGCTGGCGCCGACCGCCAGGGTGTGGGTACGGCCGAAGAGGGAGAAGGGGCCGCTGAGGTAGGCGTCGAAGCTCTGCTGGTCGCGCTCGTACTCATAGGCGCCGCCACCCAGCGTCAGCAGCGGGTCGCCATTGGCGTCCAGGGTGGAGGAGCGCACGTAGGTGCCCATCATGTCCATCCGGCTTTCGATGGAGCTGGCGGCGAGCTTGCCCTTCCAGCCGTTGGCGAAGCGGTGCTCCAGCTCGGCGAAGACGGTGGTGCTCTCCTTGTCCCAGTAGGACCAGCTCGGGCTGGTGCGGCTGGAGCGCGAGATCGGCAGGAAGCTGCCGTCGCCGTAGGTGGCGATGCCGTTCCAGTCCACGCCGGGGTTGTCCTCCTTGCTGTAGGAGGCGCCCAGGGTGAGGGTGGTGGCCGGCGTGAGATCGGCCTCGACCACGCCGTAGAACAGGCTGCGCTTGTTGCGGTAGTCGTCGATGAAGGAGTGCTTGTCCTGGTAGCTCAGCACCGCGCGGGCGCGCAGGGTGCCGGCTTCGTTCAGCGGGCCGCCGACGTCCACCGAGCCCATGTAGTTGTCCCAGCTGCCGACGCTGCCGGTGAGGGAGCCCTGGAACTCGCTGGTGGGCCGCTTGCGCACCAGGTTGATGGAGCCGCCCGGCGTGCCGGCGCCTTCCATCAGGCCGGCGGCGCCGCGCATGACTTCCACCCGGTCGTACATCGACATCGCGCCGGTGGAGAGCGCCGCTTCTTCGTAGTCGATGGCCAGGCCGTCGATCATCAGGTTGTTGACCTGGAAGCCGCGCGAGGTGAAGCGGTAGCGCTCGCCGCCCCACTTGGTGACGAAGAAGCCGGTGACCGCCTGGGCGATGTCGCCCAGGGTGGTGAGGTTCTGGTCTTCGATGCGCTGGCGGGTGACCACGCTGACCGACTGCGGCGTCTCGCGGATGGACATCGGCAGCTTGGTGGCGGTCTGCATGGCGCTGGTGGTGTAGCTGCCGGTGCCCTCGGTGGTGGTGGCGGCGTCGACGCGGGCGTTCACATTCACCGCCTTCAGCGTGGTTTCCGCCGCTGGCGCCCGCCGCAGCGTGTATTCCCCGTTCGCCGCCCGCTGCGCTTCCAGCCCAGTGCCGGCGAGCAGCTGGCGCAGGGCGGCCGCCTCGGTGTGGCTGCCGGACACGCCGGTGCTGCGCAGGCCGGCGGTGAGTTCGGCGTTGACCACGATCTGCACGCCGGCCTGGCGGCCGAAGCGGCTCAGGGCCTGGTCCAGCGGGCCGGCGGGGATGTCGAAACCGTGGCGGGCCTCGGTGCCGGCCTGAGCGCTGGTCTGGGCCTGGGCCGGTTGCAGCGGCAGGGCGAGGGTGGTGCCGACGAAGGCGGCGAACACCGCGCGGGCGAGGGGGGCCGGAAAGGGCTGGCGAACGGGTCGGGAACGGGTGGTGCGCGGGGCAGGCATGGAGGTTCCTGGTCGGTGGGTTGCAGGGCTGCCGCGGTGATTTGCAGCGTGTCTTCCCTGCATGCCCAGCGAAACGGAAAAACCTGCCAACTATTTTTCGATTTTCTTGCGGATTCTTTTCCGCCGAGGCTGAAAGCCTTGCCCCGCCTGCCCTCAGCGCTTGCCCGGCTGCACCGTGACCCAGTAGCGGGTGAAGCGGTCGATGCGGATCGGCAGGCTGCGCTCCAGCGAGGCCAGGATGGCCTCCGCCGGCTGCTCGCCCTGCAGCGGCCAGGCGCCGGTCACCCGCAGTTCCGCCACCTCCGGCGCGCAACGCAGGCGGCCGGTGTGGTAGCGGTTGAGTTCGGCGATGAAGTCGTCCAGCCGGCGGCGCTCGGCGGTGAGCATGCCTTCCGTCCACGCCTGGGTGGCTTCGTCCAGCGGCTGGTTGGGGGCGATGCCGTCGCGGCCGAAGCGGCTCTGCTCGCCGGCGGGCACCAGGCGCATGGCCTGGCCGCCCAGCGGCCGGATTTCCACCGCGCCCTCGCTCACCGCCAGCAGCGTGGCATCGGCCTCTTGGCGCACGGTGAAGCGGGTGCCGCGCGGTACCAGCAGGCCGTCGCGACAGGCCACCATCAGCGGCCGGCCGGCGGGGTCGGCGGCGGTGGTGACCTGGATTTCGCCGCTGTGCAGCTGGATGAGGCGGCTGTGCGCATCGAAGCGGACATCCACCGCCGAGCCGGTGTTGAGCTGCAGCAGCGTGCCGTCGGCCAGGCGGATGTCGCGGCGCTCGCCGGTGGCGCTGCGGTAGTCGGCCAGCATGCCCTGTTGTTGCAGCAGGCCGTGGCCCAGCCACAGCGAGCCGCCGCCCACGCCCAGGCCGGCGACCACCTTGAGCGCGTCGCGGCGGCCGCGGCCGTGCTTGCCGAGGCGGCTCAGCGTCGCCCGGCTCAGCGGCGCGGCGATGTGGGCGGTGCTGCCGCGCAGCTCGCCGCCCATGCTCTGCAACTGGCCCCAGGCCAGCGCATGGTCCGGATGCGCGCCCAGCCACTGCTCGAAGGCGCTGCGCTCGCGCGCGGTCTGCATGCCGGAGAGGCTCTGCACGTACCAGAGAATGGCCTGGTCGACGATGCCCGGGTCCAGCACCGCGTCCGCCGCCGGCTGGCTCATGGCCGCCCGCCGTACAGCGCTTTGTAGCAGTGGGCGGTGGCGCGGACCATCGCCTTCTGCACCACGTTGAGGCTGAGCCCCAGGCGCTCGGCGATCACCGGATAGGTCAGCCCGTCCAGCTGGGAGAGCAGGAAGATCTCGCGGTCGCGCGCCGGCAGGCCATCGATCAGGCGGGCGACGCGCTGCAGCGTTTCGATGATGAGGTGGCGCTCTTCCTCGGACGGCGCCAGCGCCTCCGGCCGCGCCGCCAGCTCTTCCAGGTAGGCCTGCTCCAGTGCCTGCCGCCGCCAATGATTCACCAGCAGGCCGTGGGCGATGGTGCTGAGGTAGGCGCGCGGCTCGCGCATCCCCACCGGCTCGGGCCGGGTCAGCAGGCGCAGGAAGGTGTCGTGGGCGAAGTCCGCCGCCCGCTCGGTGCAGCCCAGCCGCCGGCGCAACCATCCGCGCAGCCAGCCGTGGTGATCGCGGTACAGCTCGGTGATGGCGTCGGAGGAGGAGGTGCTAGACACGGGGCTTTCCAGGCAGCCGCCAGCGGACGCTGGTCGAACGATGTATTAAGAATCGTTCTCATTGTTTGGGATTCGGCGACGGGAGTCAATCCGGAGGCTGCGGGCTGGACGCGAGTGAATCCGGATGCCCGGCCTGTTATCGGGCGCGGGCGGGATGCGGGGCGTTGGCCGGGTTTTCCGCCCGGCCAGCGATGCCTCAGCCCGGCCGCTTCTGCATCCAGCCGGCCACACCCAGCGCCAGCCAGCCGAGGATGAGGCAGGTGCCGCCGATGGGCACGATGGAGACCAGCGGGCCGCTGTCTATGCCGGTGGCCAGGCGCAGGTAGATGCCGCCGGAGAAGCCGGCGATGCCGGCGACGAAGAGGGCGCCGGCCAGGTGCAGCAGGGCGTTGCCGCCTTGCCGCGCCCACAGGGCGACGCCCAGCAGGGCCAGGGTGTGCAGCATGTGGTGCAGGGTGGCGGCGCGGGCGCGCTCTAGCGCGACGGCGAGCTGGTCGGCGGGCACGAAATGGGGCAGGCCGTGGGAGCTCCAGGCGGCGACAGCGACGCCGATGGCGCCGAGCAGGCCGGCGATCAGGGACCAGTAGCGGAACATGGGGTGGGCTTGGGCGATGGAGAAGGCGCGAGTCTGCCATGAAGCGGCGCCCCGGCGTTCCCGGACCGGCCGTGGGCATTGCGCGGGAACGGGATGCCATGAAGCCGGCGCGGCTCGTGGCGCGCGCCGGCTTCATGGCCTCGGGCCAGCCTCTGGCGTGGATCAGAAGAAGGTGTACTTCGCCGTCAGCATGAAGTTGCGCGGGTCGCCGTAGGAGTCGGTGGGGCCCCACAGCACGTCGCCGCCCACGCCCTTGTAATAGACGCGGTCGAACAGGTTGTTCACGTTCAGCTGCAGGTCCAGTTGCTTGTTCACCCGGTAGCCGAGGACGAGGTCGGCCAGCGCATAGGCTTTCTGCTTGGAGCGGAAGGAAACGCCGTCCACCGTGCCTTCGTTGTAGATGCGGCTCTGGTGGTAGAGGCTGCCGCCGACGCGCCAGGCTTGCAGGGCGCCGCTGAAGCGGTAGAGGGTGGAGAGCTTGAACTGGCGGTGCGGGGTGTAGGTGTTGAAGTTCTTGCCCTCGTTGGCCGGGTTGGCGTCGCGCACGTATTCGGCGTTCACATAGGTGTAGCCGGCGGCGAGTTGCCAGTTGGGGGTGAGGGCGCCCTGCACTTCCAGCTCGAAGCCCTTGCTGCGCACCAGGCCGGCGGCTTCGAAGCATTCGGTGCTGGGGTAGGTGGGGCAGGGGCTCTGGTCGGTCAGCTTGCGCGCGCGGTTGGTCTGGTCGATCTGGAAGACGGCGGCGCTGGCGTTCAGGGCGCCGCCGAAGTATTCGCCCTTGATGCCCAGCTCGTAGTTCTCGCCGACGATGGGTTCGATGATCTTGCCGCTCACATCCTTGCTGGTCTGCGGCTGGAAGATGTCGGTGTAGCTGGCGTAGAGGGAGTGCTGGCTGTCCAGGTCGTAGACGATGCCGCCGTAGCGGGTGAGGTTGCGGGTGACGCTGTAGTCGCCGGTGCCAGTGCGGTTGTCGTAGTCGTACCAGTCCAGGCGGGCGCCGAGGATGAGCTTGAGCGGGTCGGCGAGGTTGAGGCGGGCGGTGAGGTAGAGGCCGTCCTGGGTGGTGACGTTGCGCGCCTTGGTGCTGGGCACGAAGTTGGGTTCGGGCACGCTGCCGTTGTCCCAGTTCCACAGGTCGATGTTGCTGCTGACCATGCCGGAGCCGCTGTAGTTCTGGGTGCGCATGTCCACCTGGCGGCGGCTGGTGCCGAAGGACAGCTCGTGCTCGCGGCCGAGCAGCTTGAAGGGGCCGCTGGCGTAGAGGTCGTAGCTGGACTGGTCTTCGTCGTAGTCGGCGCGCCAGGCGCTGTGGCCGAGCGGGCCGGTGGAGGTGAAGCGGCGCAGGTAGGTGCCGAGGAAAACGGCGTCCTGCCAGGACTGGGTGGCGGCCAGGCGAACCAGCCAGCCGTTGTCGAGGCGGTGCTGCAGATCGGCGAACACGGTGGTCAGGTACTGGTCCTTGCGCTCCCAGTCGTTGCTGACGAAGGTGGAGCGGGGGAAGCCGACGTGGCTGCCGTCGGAGGCCAGCGGCAGGCCGCCCCAGAAGTGGTTGCTGTAGTCGTCCTGGTAGGAGGTGCCGAGGGTGAGCGTGGTGCGCTCGCCGAGGTCGGCCTCCACCACCGCGTAGAACAGGCCGTGCTCGCCCTTCTCGCCATCGCGGAAAGTGCCGGTGTCCTGGTAGGAGCCGACGACGCGGCCGCGCAGGGTGCCGGCTTCGTTCAGCGTGCCGGAGGCATCCACCTCGCCCTGGTAGTTGTCCCAGCTGCCGGCGCGGGCGGTGAGGCTGAGGCGGGTATCGGCGGTGGGGCGCTTGCGCACCAGGTTGACCGCGGCGGAGGGGTTGCCGCTGCCGGTGACCAGGCCGGTGGCGCCGCGCACCACTTCCACCCGGTCGTAGATCGCCATGTTGGCCACGGTGCCCACCACCCAGCCCTGGTAGCGGGAGGGCATGCCGTCGTACATCACGTTGTCCACATCGAAGCCGCGGGCGCTGAAGCTGGTGCGGCCGGGGCCGTCCACATTGCTGACGTTGAGGCCGGGGGTGTAGCGCAGCACGTCGCTGAGGTTGAGCGCGACCTGGTCGTCCATGCGCTGGCGGGTGACCACGGTGACCGACTGCGGCGTTTCGCGGATGGAGAGCGGCAGCTTGGTGGCGGTGCCCATCTGCGCGGTGGTGTAGGAGGCGCTGTCCTCGGTGACCGCCGGGTTGGTGGCGGTGGCGGCCACGGTGACCGGCGCCAGCGTGGTTTCGCCGGCGGCGCGCGGCGGCAGCTTGCGCAAGGTGTATTCGTTGCCGCCGCGGTGTATGGCCTCCAGGCCGGTGCCGGCGAGCAGGGCGGCGAGCGCGCTGCCCACGGTGTGGCTGCCCTGCACGCCGGGGCTGGCGAGCTTGGCGGTGAGGCCGGCATCCACCGACAGCTGGATGCCGGCCTGGGCGGCGAAGCTCACCAGCGCACCGGCCAGCGGCCCGGCGGGCACGGCATAGCTGCGGCTGGTTTCGACGGCGGCGGGCACGGATTGCGCCAGGCTGCCGCCGGCGCCGATCAGCAGCGGCAGGCCGAGCAGGGCGGCGCAGACGGCGCGGGCGATGAGCGTGGGCTTCAAGGTGGAGACGTGGTGGTGTCGGGGCGTGGACGGGGCGGTCGCAGCATGCATGGCGGGCCTTTCGGGTCGGTCGATTGGTGGAGAAGGTGGGCGGATGAAGCCGCTTTCATCCGGTAAGCCAATCGAGGCCGGGGAAAAGGGAACCTGCGGGGTGGAAAAATTTGGTGGGGGGGAAGAGGAGGCTTGCGCTGATCGGGTGCAGTGAGCGAGCAGCGGGGCTGGGTGGTGTTACTCCCTCTCCCCTCGTGGGAGAGGGTTGGGGAGAGGGGGCGCCCCGCAGGGGCGGCCACGTCGAGGTCCGTGAGCGCTGCCCCCTCTCCCCCCCGCGAGGGGAGAGGGGAGGAAACAGGTGGTGCTCCAGCGGTCGTGTTGTGTCCGGCGGTGGGTAGTGGTTTGTCTGTTCTGGGGTGGGGAAAGTCCGTGAGGCTGGTGGAGCGGGCTGCTTCGTCCTGCCCGCCTCGCGGTTTTTCAGCGCGGCACCACCCTCACCCACCACGGCAGCGGGGCATGGATGCGCACCGGCAGGGTGGCGGCCAGGGCGGCTAGGGTGCGGTCGGTGTCGGCGGCTTCGTAGACGCCCACCAGCTGCAGGTCGGCCACTTCCGGCGCGCAGTCCAGGTAGCCGCGGCGGTAGTTGGCGAGTTCGGCGATGAAGTCGCCCAGGCGCATGTTCTCCGCCAGCAGCAGGCCGTTGGACCAGGCCTGGCGGGCAGTGCTGGCGGGGGTGGCCGGGCCGGTGCCGGCGGCGTAAAGCATGCGCTGCTCGCCAGTCTGCAGCACGGTGGCGGGGCCGCCGTTGGCGGGCGACATTTCCACCGCGCCCTGGAATACCGATACCTGCGCCGCCTCGCCCACCATCCGCACGCTGAAGCGGGTGCCCAGCGCGCGCAGGCGGCCGGCGGCGGTGTCTACGACGAAGGGGCGGTCCACCCGGTCCGGCGGCGTCTTGGCCGTCTGCACCAGGATCTCGCCGCGGTGCAGCCGCAGCGCCCGCAGCGTGGGCGAGTAGCGCACGTCCAGGGCGCTGCCGGTGTTGAGCCACACCTGGCCGCCGTCGGCCAGCTCGATCTGGCGCACTTCGCCGGTGGCGCTGCGGTAGTCGGCGTTCCACTCCTGCCACGGCGCGCTGCGGCTGGCGCCCCAGCCGGCGACGCCGGCGCCGCACAGCAGCCCCAGCATCTTCAGCGCGCTGCGGCGGCGCGCCTGGCGCTCGGCGCTGCGGTCCAGGGTACGGCGGGCGCCTGGCTTGTCGCCGGTGGGCAGGCGTTCGAAGGCGCCGCTGATGGCTTCCACCCGCGCCCAGGCGGCCTGGTGGCGGCTGTCGGCGTCGCGCCAGTGCTGCCAGTCGCGCCAGTCGGTGTCGGCGACAGCGGGCGAGCGCAGGACCGCGAACCATTCGGCGGCCTGCTGCAGCACCTGCAGCTCGGCGTGGGCGTCCGGGGCGGAGGCGGGGTGGCGGGCGGTAGCGCTCATGGCAGGGCGATTTCCGCCTGCAGGCAGTGCAGCATGGCCTGCGCCATGTACTTCTTCACCATGCGTTCGGAGACGTCCAGCTGCCCGGCGATCTCGCGGTAGCCGAGGCCGTCCAGCTGGGCGAGCAGGAAGGCGCTGCGGGCCTTGGGGTTGAGGCGGTGGAGCAGGGCGTCCAGCTCGCACAGGGCTTCCAGCAGCAGCGCGCGCTCCTCCTCCGAGGGCGCCAGCGCTTCCGGCTGCAGGGCCAGGGTTTCCAGGTAGGCGCGTTCCACCTCCTGCCGCCGCCAGTGATTCACCACCAGGCCGTTGGCGATGGTGACGAGATAGGCGCGCGGCTCGCGCAGCGTCGGCCGCTCCAGCCGGGTGAGTACCTTGAGGAAGGTGTCGTGGGCGAAGTCCGCCGCCTGGTGCTTGCAGCCCAGTTTGCGTCGCAGCCAACCCTGCAGCCAGCCGTGGTGCTCACGGTAGAGATCGGTGATGGCATTGGCGGGCTGGTCCACGAGCGGCTCCGGGCGGAAAAGGTGCGGGCGACTCTGGCTGGGCCGGGCGTAGGACTGGCTGAGTCAAATAGGAATCGTTCTTATTTTCACGTCGTGCGTTTTTCCCGTCAATGGGTAGCTTGGGGGGATGGCCCGCTTGCGACCGGGAAGAGGGCGGCGCAGTGTATGCGTCCCACCCGGAGTACCCCATCCGCCAGCAGGGAGGCTGCGATGAAATCCACCACTTTTCCGCCGCTCTATGTCGAGCCTTCGCTACGCAGCGCCATGGAAGGCGTGCTGGAGGAAGGAGAGAGCCTCTCCAGCTTTACCGGCAAGGCCTTGCGTGCGCAGGTGGAATTGCGCCGGCGGCTGGCCTTCACGATGAGCGCGATGCCGGCGGCGGAGCTGGATGCGATGGTGGCGATGCGGGAGCCGGCGCAGCCTTGAGGGCAGCCGGCCCTGCTTGAGGAGAGACGGCGCAGCCCGGGCGGGCCGCGCCGGGAAGGGCGTCAGAAGCTGTACTTCGCCGTCAGCATGACGTTGCGCGGATCGCCGTAGTAGCCGGTGTAGAAGGTGCTGTCCAGCGAGCCGAAGTACTTCTCGTCAAACAGGTTGTTGATGTTCAGCGTGGCGGAGAACTGCTTGCTGAACGCGTAGCGCGCCATCAGGTTCACCACCGCGTAGGCGTCCTGCTTGCCATTGAGGGCGGTGCTGGCCCACCAGGGCTGGCCGCTCACCTCGATGCGGCTCTGCCAGTTCACTCCGCCGCCCACCGTCAGCCGTTCCCATGCGCCGGGCAGGCGATAGGTGTTCCACAGTTTCACGATGTGCTGCGGGAAGGTGGTGCGGATGCGCTCGCCTTCGGCGTCCTCGGTGCGGCTGAAGGTGTAGCTGGCGGAAACGTTCCAGCCGGGGAGCACCTCGCCGCCGATTTCCATGTCGATGCCGTTGGTCTTGGCGCCCTTCACCGCGCGGTAGGCGGAGGCGGTGGTGCCGGGCACCAGGTAGCCGGCGTCGCTCTCGGCCAGGTTGTCCTGGTTGATGCGGTAGATGGCGATGGCGCTGTTCACCTTGCCGCCGAGGAACTGGCTCTTCAGGCCGACTTCGATGTTGTCGCCCTGGCGCGGGTCCAGCATGGCGCCGTTGCGGTCGCGCTGGTACTGCGGCCGGAAGATGGTGGCGTAGCTGGCGTAGAGCGCATGGTCGGCGGCCAGGTCGTAGACCACGCCGAGATAGGGCGTGACGACATTGCTTTCCTTGGCGTACTCGCTGTAGCTGTACGTGCCGTTGCGGTAGGCCAGCTGGTAATCGTTGGTGTATTCGCTCAACCGGCTGCCGACGATGACGGCGAGGTCGTCGGCGGGCTTCAGCCGCACCGCGGCGTAGAACCCTTTCTCCTGGATGTGGGTGTCGCTGTCGCGGGCGTGGGCCTGGTCGGCGGGTTTGCCCAGATGCGCCCAAGTGTAGAGGTTGAAGTTGCCGCCGGGAACGCCGGTGGCGGTCTTGGGGCCGTAGTCGGTCTTGTCCTCGTAGTCGCTGTAGCTGAAGCCGGCGGCGAAATCATGCTCGCGGCCGAACAGCTGGAAGGGGCCTTGCAGCCTGAGGTCCACGCCGGTCTGGCGCTGCACCGCGTCGCCGCTTTCGGCCTGCAGTGTCATTACCCCGGTGCTCTGGTTGATCGTGGTGTTGTAGGCGCGGGCGCCGACCCAGGCATAGCTGCGTTCGCTGCGCAGGTGGTCGGCGGCGAGCTGCAGCTCCCAGCCCTTGCCCAGCTGCTGCTTGAGCGAGGAGAACACGTGCACCGCCTCGGTCTCGTCCTTGTTGTCGCGGCTGGTGAGGCTGGTGGAGCGGGAGAAGTCGGTCTGGCGGCCGGAGCTGTAGAACAGCGGCAGGCCCACGCCGTTGCCGACGCCGCCGCGGGAGACGTTCTTCTGGTAATCCACGCCGACGTTCAGCAGCGTGCTGGCGCTGAGGTCCGCCTCCAGGGTGGCGAACAGCACCTGTTTCTGGCCGCGGGCGTAGTCGACGAAGCTGCCGTTCTGCTGGTAGGCGGCGGCCGCGCGGCCGCGCAGCGAGCCGGATTCGTTCAGCGCGCCGGAGATGTCGGCCTCGGTGCGGTACTTGTCCCAGCTGCCGGCGCTGGCCGAGGCGTAGCCCTGGAAGGCGGCGGTGGGGCGCTTGCGCACCAGGTTGAGGGTGCCGGAGGCATCGCCCGCGCCCGACATCAGGCCGCCAGCGCCGCGCAGCACTTCGACGCGGTCGTAGATCACCATTTCCGCCAGGCTCTGCGACACGTGCTGGGTGGTCATGTCCACCCGGGTGGGGATGCCGTCGAGCTGGTAGGTGTCGATGGCGTAGCCGCGCGACATCACGCTGTAGCGGCTGCCGCCCATGTCGGCGACCTGGATGCCGGGCAGCTGCTGCAGGGTTTCGCGGACGTTGGTGAGGGCCTGGTCCTCGATGCGCTGGTGGGTGAGCACGCTGATGGTCTGCGGCGTTTCGCGCAGGGTGAGGCCCAGCGGCGTTGCGGTGGGGCTTACGGCGTTGGTGGTGTAGGCGCGGGTGCTCTCGGTGCTTTCGCTGGCCCAGGGAATGGCCTGGGCGCTGACGGTGACCGCCTGCAGCGTGGTCTCGCCGCTGCTGGGCGCGGGCTGGCGGCGCAGGGTGTATTCCTTGCCGCCGCGGGGAACGGCTTCCAGCCCGGTGCCGGCGAGCAGGCGGCGCAGGCCATCTTCGATACCGGCGGCGCCATGCAGGCCGGCGGTGGCCTTGCCGGCGGTAAGGCTGCCGTCGATGGTGAGCATGATGCCGGTCTGGGCGGCGAAGCGGTTCAGCGCCGGGTCCAGCGGGCCGGCGGGAATGTCGTGGTGGGCGGCGGCCGTCGTCGCCGGGGCCTGGGTTTGAGCGAAGGCGGCGGGCGCGGCGGCGCCCAGCAGCGCACCGGCGAGCAGCAGGGCACCCGGTTCAGCGGCGAACGGGCGGCGGCGGGCCGGCGGGGGGAGGGCTTGCATGGATTCTCCTTTCTTCGTGGGCTGCGGAATTGCCCCGCGGCGTGGGGGCTCATTCGACTTCCCGGACGAGAAGGAAAAAGTGCTACGGCTCGCGCGCATTTTTTATGTGAGGCGGACAGGGACGGGCGAGTGCATCGGGAACGGGCGAAGGCTGGAGCGGAGATGCGGGCCGCCCGCAGCGTGGTGCGGACGACGGATGGGGCTTGCGTGTTGCCTGCCGGGGGTGATGCGGCTCAGGCTGCTTCCACCGTGACCCAGTAGCGGGTGATGTAGCGCAGCTTCAGCGCCAGGGTGTCGGCCAGTGAGGCGAGGATGCGGTCGGTGTCGTCCAGCGGATAGACGCCGGAGACGATGAGATCGGCCACCGCCGGGTCGCAGCGCAGCACGCCGCGGCGGTGGCGGCCCAGCTCGGCGAGGAAGTCGGCCAGGCGCAGGCGCTCGGCCACCAGCAGGCCGCGCGTCCACGCGGTGGCGAGGGGGTCTGCCGCCGCCGGCGTGCTCATGCCGCTGCGGTCGAACTGCGCCTGCTGGCCGGCGGACAGGCGGCCGGCTTCGTCGCCGCGGCCGGCCGGGCGGATGGCGACCGCGCCGTCGAACACCGCGGTGCGCACCGCCTGTTCCTCCAGGCGCACGCTGAAGCGGGTGCCGAGGGCACGGATCTCGCCCATGGGCGTGGCGACCAGGAAGGGGCGCTTGGGGCTGACCGGATCGGCCGCGGTGTCGATGAGGATTTCGCCGCGCAGCAGGACGAGGCGGCGCTGGCTGTCGTCGTAGCGGACGTCCACCGCGCTGGCGGTGTTCAGCGTCAGCCGGGTGCCGTCGGCCAGCACCATTTCGCGGCGCTCGCCGGTGGTGGTGGCCTGGTCGGCGGTGGCGCTCTGCCACTGCGGCGTTTCGCGCACGCCCAGCGCCAGCGTGCCGCCGCCCAGCAGCCAGGCGATGGCGCGCAGCACGCCGCGGCGGCCGCGGGCGGGCAGCTTGGCGCCCAGGGTGCTGCCCAGCTCGCCGGGCAGGTCGCCGAGCAGGCCGTTCATGCGCTGAACCCGGCGCCATACCTGCTCATGCGCCGGATCGCTCGCCAGCCAGTGCTGGAAGGCGGCGCGCTCCGCCTCGCTGGCTTCGCCGGACCAGAAGGTGACCTGCCAGGCGAGGGCTTCGCTGAGGGCGGCTTCGGCCGGCGTCAGGTCGGCGGCGGCCGAGCTGGAGGCGGCGCGGCTCATTTGCGGGCTCGGGCGACGGCTTTGCTCTTGGGCGCCGGCAGGTCGTCGAGGGCGGCGTAGCAGGCGGTGGCCGCCTTCAGCATGTACTTGCGCACGGTGGCCGGCGAGATGGCGAGGCGGGTGGCGATTTCGCTGTAGGTGAGGCCGTCGAACTGGGAAAGCAGGAAGGCTTCCCGCACCGGCGCCGGCAACTGGCGCAGCAGGGCGTCGATGCGCAGCAGGGTTTCCACCACCAGCGCCCGCTCTTCCGCCGATGGCACCTGCGGTTCGGGCAGGTGGGAGAGGGCGTCCAGGTAGGCCTGCTCCAGCTGGCGGCGGCGGTAGAGATCCACCATCAGGCCCTTGGCGATCTGCGTCAGGTAGGCGCGGGAGCTGTCCGGCGCCGGCAGCCGGCCGGAGACGATGAGGCGCACGAAGGTGTCCTGCGCCAGGTCGGCGGCCTGGTGGGAGCAGCCCAGTCGGCGCCGCAGCCAGCCTTGCAGCCAGCCGTGGTGGTCGCTGTACAGCTCGGTCAGGGGATCGGCGAGAGGGGCGGGATTGGTGGCGCTGGTGCCCACGGGCGGCTCCGGAATGGCTCTGGATGTCCGGCTGGCGCATGGCAAACAGCGGGCCGAATCAAATGGGAATGGTTCTTATTTTCTTCCGTGCCATCGGCTGCCGTCAATGGTGGGCGGGGCATTGGAGGATGAGATCGCCAGGCGAAATGCCGGATGCAAGAAAAGGAAAAGGCCGGGAATCCCGCCCCCCGCGAGGGTGGAATTCCCGGCCGTTCCGCTGCGGACGCTGCCTGGGCCGAGGCCCGGATCAGAAGCTGTAGTCCAGCTTCAGGCTGCCGTTGCGCGGGGCGCCGTAGTAGCCGCTGTAGAAGGTGGTGTCCAGCGCACCCAGGTACTTCTTGTCGAACAGGTTGTTGATGTTCAGCGAGGCGCTGAGCTGGCGGGTGATGCGGTAGCGGGCCATGAGGTCGAAGGTGGCGTAGGCCTTCTGCTCCGCGGTGACCGTGCGGCCGAGGTCGGTCGGGGTGGCGGTGAAGTGGATGCGGCTCTGCCAGTTCATGCCGCCGCCCACGGTGAGGTTCTGCCATGCGCCGGGCAGCTGGTAGGTGGTGAACAGCTTGAGCATGTTCTTCGGCATCACCGTCATGATGCGGTCGCCGTCGGCGTTGCGGGTGATGCTGTGGCTGAAGCTGGCGCCGAGGTTCCAGCCCGGTTGCAGTTCGCCCGAGGCTTCCAGGTCGATGCCGCGCGTCCTGGCGCCTTCCACCGCGCGGTAGGCGGAGGTGGTGGTGCCGGGCACGACCTGGCCGGGATCGACTTCGGCGAGGTTGTCCTGCTGGATCTCGTACACCGCGGCGCTGGTGTTCAGGCGGCCGCCGAAGAATTCGCTCTTGAGGCCGGCCTCGTAGCTGTTGCCTTCGCGCGGCTTCAGCAGGTCGCCATTGCGGTCGCGGGTGCTCTGCGGCTTGAAGATGCTGGTGTAGCTGGCGTAGAGGGAGTGGATGTCGTCCAGCCGGTAGACGATGCCGGCGTAGGGGGTGATGACGTCGTTCTCCTTGTACTGGGTGACGCTGTTGAAGCGCTGCGACGCCGCCAGGGCGTACTTGAGCGAGTACTTGTAGCGGTAGCGGCTGCTGCGCGCGCCGGCGATGAGGGAGAGATCGTCGGTGGCGTTGAAGCGGGCGGCGGCGTAGATGCCCTGCTGGCGCACATCGGTGTCGCCGTCGTAGAGCTTGCCCACCGGCGCCGGTTCGGCGGTGTAGTTGTCCCAGGTGTAGATGTTGATGGCGCGGCCTTCGATGCCGGCGCCGCGCAGCGGGTTGTGCTCGTTCTGCAGCAGCGAGCTGCTGTAGCCCAGCACCATTTCGTGCTCGCGGCCGAAGAGCTGGAAGGGGCCGCGGGCGAGCACGTCCACGCCGGTCTGGGTCTGCGCGGTGCTGCCGGCGCCGCCATAGAGCTTCACGCCGTTGCCGGTGGCCTTGTTGGGAAAGCCCCAGCTAGCGTAGCCCAACTCGTAGTCGCGCTCCACCCGCATCTGGTTGGCGGCAAGCTTGACCTGCCAGCGGTTGGCCAGGGTGTGCTCCAGGGTGAGGAAGGCGTTGGTCATCTCCTGCTGCTGGTTGCTCCAGCGCGCGGCCCAGGTGCTGGAGCGCTTGAAGTCGGTCTGCGTGCCGTCGCTGTAGAACAGCGGGAAGCCGACGGTGGTGGTGCCGTCGGAGTCGTTGCGCTGGTGGTCGATGCCGGCGGTGAGCAGGGTGTGCTCGCCGAGGTCGGCCTCGATGACGCCGTAGATCACCTGCTTCTCCTGCTGCAGGTAGTCGATGTAGCTGCCGCTGCGCTGGTAGGCGCCGACCAGGCGGCCGCGCAGGGTGCCGGCTTCGTTCAGCGGGCCGCCGATGTCCGCCTCGGTGCGGTAGAGATCCCAGCTGCCGACGCTGGCGCTGACCTTGGCCTGGAATTCGCGGGTGGGGCGTTTGCGCACCAGGTTGATGGTGCCGGAGGGGTCGCCGGCGCCGGTGAGCAGGCCGGTGGAGCCGCGCAGCACTTCCATGCGGTCGTAGATGGCCATGTCGGCCAGGCTCTGGGCCGAGATCTGGGTGACGATGTCCAGCGTGGTGGGAATGCCGTCGAACTGGTAGCTATCCACGGTGTAACCGCGGGCATAAACGCTGAAACGCTCGCCGCCGAGGTTCTGCACCGAGACGCCGGCGGTCTGCTTCAGCGTGTCGGACAGGGTGTTCAGCGCCTGGTCGTCCATGCGCTGGCGGCTGAGGATGCTGAGCGATTGCGGCGTGTCGCGCAGGCTGAGGCTGAGCTTGGTGGAAGTGGTGAGGGCGCCGGCGGTGGTGTAGGAGGCGGTGCCCTCGGTGGTGGCGCTGCTGTCCGCCTGGGCGCTGACCTTCACCTCGCCCAGCGTGCTCTCGCTGCGGTTCTGCGGCACCCGCTGCAGCACGTAGTTGCCGCCGCCGCGGTGGATGGCTTCCAGCCCGCTGCCCGCCAGCAGCTGCGCCAGGCCGGCGCCCACGCTGTAGCTGCCCCTGAGCCCGGCGGACTGCAGGCCGCGGGTCTGCTCGGCGTTGAACGACAGGGTGATGCCGGCGGCGGCGGCGAAGGTGCTGAGCGCGGTGCCCAGCGGCGCGGCGGCGATGTCGTAGCTGCGGCTGACGGCGTCCTGCGCGTGGGCGGCGGGCGCGGCAAGCAGGCCGGCCAGCGGCACGGCAAGGCTGAGGCCCAGCAGGGCGGCGGTCAGCAGCCGGGGCTTGGGCATGCGCTCGCGGCGGGCGGCGGGAAGGGCTGGCGGCGGGGTGAGGCGGTGCGTCATGGCTGAAGGCTCGCTTTCCTGAGGGTTGCTGGATGGGCGGCAATGCCGCGCCTATCTCCGTGGCCGTTCGAGCGCGCGAATCGGCAACCCCAGGGGCAAGTTTTTTTGTCGGGGGCGGTGTTTATTACCTTGCGGGTCGGGTCGGGTCGGGCCGGGGCGGGCTGGATTGGGTTGAGCTGAGCCAGGCTGACTCCCCTCTCCCCTCGCGGGGCGTAGGCGGAAAAAGCGAAGCATCGCTTCGCCCGCCGGAGCGCCCTGGGGCCGGCAGGCCGCAGGGCCGGGGCGCGGAGCGGGGGCTGGGGGAGAGGGGGCGCGGCGCTTGAGCTGGCAACGCGGCCGCCCCTGCGGGGCCGCCGGTCCTTTCCCGCGAAGGGAGGCGGCAGCAGGCCGGCGCCTGCTGCACTTGCGGCGAGCACGGCAGGCGCGGTGCCGCCCGCGGCGCGATCACGCTTCCCGGATCGGAACTACCCCTGACGCGCCTCCACTCTCACCCAGTAACGCGTGCGATAGCGCAGCTGCACCGGCAGCGAGGCGGCGAGGTTGTCCAGCACCGCATCGGTATCCGCCAGGCGGAAAGCGCCGGAGAGGCGCAGCCCGGCCACCGCCGGATCGCACAGCAGCAGGCCGGGGCGGTAGCGCGACAACTCGGCGAGGAAGTCTTCCAGGCGCTGGTCGATGGCGATCAGCTTGCCTTCCGCCCAGGCGGCCTGGCCGGGGGCGAGGGCGGTGGGCGGAACGAGGATGGATTCGGCCGAGAACATGGCGCGCTGGCCGGCCTCCAGCCGCAGCGGGGCACTGCCGCCGGCGCCGGCAGGGTGGATTTCCACCGCATGCTCCAGCACCGCCACCTCGCTGCGGCCTTCCTCGCTGCGCACGCTGAAGCGGGTGCCCAGGGCGCGGATGCGGCCTTGCGGGGTGTGTACTTCGAAGGGCCGCCGCGCCGGCAGGTCGGGCGCGGTGCTGACCAGGATCTCGCCGGCATGCAGGCGCAGCAGCCGCAGCGCCGGGCCGTAGTCGATGTCCAGCGCGGTGCCGGTGTTCACTTCCAGCGTGCCGCCGTCGGCCAGCGCCAGGCTGCGCCGCTCGCCAGTGCCGGTGCGCACGCCGGCGGTCATCCGCTGCCAGGGGGCGGTGTCGCGCACCGCCAGGCCGGCGGTACCGCTGGCGAGCAGCAGCACCAGCAGTTTCACCGTGCGCCGGCGGTCGGCGCGGGCGGCTTTCAGCGTCGGCAGGGCGATGCCGCGGTCCAGCCCGCCCAGGCGCTGCTGCAGCGCCTGCATGCGGGCCCAGGCCTGGCGGTGGCGGGCGTCGGCGTTCAGCCAGTCCTGCCAGGCGCGCTTGTCCGCGGCATCGGCCTCGCTGTCGGCCAGCTGCACATACCAGTGGGCGGCGGCTTCCAGCACGTCCGTGGGTAGCTCCAGGGTGGTCGGCGGCGCCATGGCTCAGTCCGCCGCCAGCGCCAGGCAGCTGGCCAGCGCGCGCACCAGGTGCTTCTTCACCGTGGTGACCGACACGCCCAGGCGGGCGCCGATCTCCGGGTAGCTCAGGCCTTCGAACTGGGCGAGCAGGAAGATCTCGCGGCTGCGCGGGCCGAGCTCGTCCAGCATGCGGTCGATGGCGAGCAGGGTTTCGATGATGACCGCGCGGGTCTCCAGCGAGATGGAAACCGGCTCCGGCAGGGCGGCCAGCGTCGCCAGGTAGGCGTCCTCGATGGCGCGGCGGCGGAAGCGGTCCACGACCAGCCCCTTGGCGATGGTCGCCAGGTACTTGCGCGGTTCCAGGATGCTGGCGGCGTTACGACCGGCGAGCACCCGCAGGAAGGTGTCGTGGGCGAGGTCGGCGGCGTCGCTGGCGTTGCCCAGCTTGCCGCGCAGCCAGTGCTGCAGCCAGCCGTGGTGATCCTGGTAGAGGTGGGTGATGGCGTCCGGCGTGTGGGCGGGGGGCAAGGGCGGCTCCGGCCGGTGCCCTGGGCTGCCGGCGCTGCGTGCAATTGAAAATGGTTCTCATTATTTTGCTTTCGGCCGAGAGCGTCAATCGCTGGCGCAGGGGAGAAAGACGGTGCCGGCGAGGCTTTGCCGGGGCGCAGGCGTGCCAGGGTGGAGCTGGGCGCTTTTACTTAAGGCCATGAAAAAAAGCCGGCATGAGCCGGCTCGGGGGTGGATGCAGACTGGGCTGGTTCAGAACTCGGATTTGACCGAGAAGGCGACAGAGCGCGGCAGGCCGAGCTGCGAGCTGGAGGACCAGTAGTCCTTGTCGGTCAGGTTGGAGACGTAAAGATTGAAGGTCGTGGTCTTGCCCGCCAGCCTGGTCCGATAGCTGGCGCCAGCGTCGAAGACGGTGTAGCCGGCGATCTTGTTCTGGTTGGCGCTGTCCTGATATTTCTCGCTGGCGTAATAGGCGCCGCCCGACAGCACCAGGCCTTCCAGGCCGGGAACGGCGTATTGCAGCGACAACTTGGCGAGTACAGGCGATGAGCCGACCGGTTTCTTGCCCTTGAGCGCCGGGTTGGTCGCTTTTTCGATGCCGAGATCCATGATGGTTCCGCCGGCGGAGAGGTTGAGCCGTTCGGTGAGTTTGCCGGCCAGCGTCAGCTCCAGGCCCTGGTGGATCTGCAGGCCATCCTGGTTGATGGTGGTTTTTCCGTCCGATCCGGTCTCGTTGTAGGTGTTGGCTTTCTCGATGCGGAACAGGGCTGAGGTCAGCAGCAGGTCGGGGGCCAGGGCGTATTTGGCGCCGATTTCATACTGCTTGCTGATGATGGCGTCGAGGATTTCGCCGGGGTTGTTGTACAGGGTCGGGTCGTTGGGCACCACGCCGCCGGCTTCGAGGCTCTCCATGTAGCTCAGGTAGGTGGTGAGCGGCTGCAGCGGTTTGTAGATCAGCGACAGGGTCGGCGTCAGGGCCGAGTCCTTGTAGCGTGACGAAAGCTGGCCGCTGGTGCTGTATGAGCGCGTTTCCAGCGTGGCATGGTTGAAACCCACCAGGGCGCTCCACTGCTCGCTGAAATGGATGTCGTCCCCGATCACCACGTTCTTGTTGATGGATTGGGAGGACTTGTAGCGGGGGCCATAGTTGGCCGAGAAGGTGGGGGAGGCCAGATCGTGGAGCTGATCTGTCGTCAGGTTGGTCGGGGTGGGATAGGCCGTGCCGCTGCTGGTCGTCGCGATGGCCGAGCTGGTGACGTGCTTTTCTTCCCGGTAGGTATCCCAGGAGCCGCCGATGGTCAGCTTGTGCGAGACGCTGCCCGTTGTGAATGCGGCGTCGAGGTAGGTGTAGGCGCCTTGGGAAATCGTGTCGTAGGGCGCGGTCTTGCTCGGGGTGTACATCGTCCAGCCGGTATTGGTGTAGATCGGGTAGAGGATGCTGTATTCGCGGCGGTCCTTCTTGTACAGGTAGGCGGCGCGCAGGGTCAGCGCGTCGTTGATGCTGTAGCGCAGATTGGTGCCGATGCGGTCGGATTCGGTCTCGTTGAAGGTCCAGTCCGGTGTGTAGGTTTTCTTGTTGTCGAAAGCCGCCGGCCAGCCGCTGATTCCCGAAGTGTAGAAACGGGTGTCCACACGATCCAGGCGCCAGTAGGTGTGGGCTGCCTCGAGCTGGAGCAGGAGCTTGTCGGTGACGTTGAAGTCCAGCGCGCCGCTGATCAGCCATTTCCTCAGTTGCTGATCGTCCTTCGCGGTGTCGCCGTCGGAGTACACCGCGTTCAGGCGATAGGCGAACCTGCCGTCGTCGTCGATCCGGTTGCCCAGGTCGACATGGCTGAACCATTGCGTGCCGCCGTAGTTGCCGACGGTGACGGTGGCCAGCCGCTCGTAGGTCGGCCGCTTCAGCACGTAGTTGGCGACGCCGCCGACGTTGCCGGCGCCGTAGAGAAAGCCGGACAGGCCATTCATCACTTCGACCCGTTCGGTCTCTTCGGTGCTCAGGCCATAGGTGTAGGAGGAGAGCCGCACGCCGTCCACGATGCCGGTGCTGTGGTCGAAGCCGCGGATCTTCACCGAGGGATAGCCGAAGATGGTGGTTGGCGCGTTGGCCTGCACCACCGGGTTCATCTTGTAGAGCTGATCGAAGTCGCGGGCGATGGTGGCGCTGGCCTGTTCGCTGGTCATCACGCTGATCGAATAGGGCGCCTCTTGCAGGCTGCGGCCTTCCCAGGGGCCGACGGTCGGCGCCGCCTTGCTGAGGAAGCCGCCGGCGGTCGAGCCCTGCTCGCTCCCGTTCGATGAGGCGATGACCCGCACGGCAGGCAAGGTGGTTTCGGCTTGGCCGCCAACGCTGGGCGCGCGGCGCAGGCTGTAGCCGCCGGTTTGGGCGACTGCTTCCAGGCCGGTGCCGGCCAGCAGCGTGGCGAGGCCGTCGGCGATGGTGTAGCCGCCCTGCAGGCCGCGGCTGGAGAGACCGGCGACCAGCGCGGCGTCGTAGGAGAGGTTGATGCCGGCGCTGCGGGCGAAGCGGTCCAGCGCGGCATCCAGCGGGCCGGCGGCGATGGTGAATTCCAGCATGCGGGCGTTGCGCACTTCGGCGCCTTGCGCCTGGGCGGCGGCCGGCAGGGCGCCCAGGCCCAGGCACAGGGTGGCGCCAGCCAGGGCGCTGGCGAGCGCGCTGCGGCGGGGGAGTTTGCAGCGGTGGCGGGAAGGGCCAGGGCGGCTGGCTGGGCGGGAGATGTGCATGGCGTCCTCGAATCTGGGTCAGGAATGAGGCTCGCGGAGAGCCTTCCTCGGTCAAGCCGGACGAGATGCGGAATCCCCTCAGCAGGGCTGCAACTTTTTTGTCGCGGGTGGGGCGGTGGATGGTCGGAGAGTGGCTGGAGACGGCGCTGGTGGTGGCTTGGGTTGCAGCTGCCGGTCGCCTGCGCGGCCTGTCGGTTGCGCATCGCCGGCCGCATCCGGTGGCCTGCGATGCGGGCGCCGTTTCAGGGCTGGTCGACCGGTTCCACCCGGACCCAGAAGCGGCTGCGGTACTTGAGCTGCAGCGGCTGGGTGCGGGTGAGGAAGGCGAGGGTGGCGTCGGTGTCGTTCAGCTGGTAGATGCCGGACAGGCGCAGGTCGGCGACCCGCGGATCGCAGACCAGGAAGCCGTGGCGGTAGCGGCCCAGCTCGGCGAGCAGATCGGCCAGGCGGATGTCGTGGCCGGCGATGACGCCGTCCGTCCAGGCGCCGGCCTCCATGCCATCCGCCGGTGCCGGCAGGCTGGCACCGTGCAGGAACCAGCGGCTTTCGCCCGGCCGCAGCAGCGCGGCGGGCGCCGCTTCCGGCTGCACCGACACCGCGCCTTCCTGCACGCTGACCCATCCGCGCTCCGCTTCCAGGCGGACGACGAAGCGGGTGCCCAGCGCTTCCAGCGTGCCGTGGGGCGTGCGCACCAGGAAGGGCCGCTTGGCGCCGCGGCGGGTCAGCGCTCCGGCGTCCGCGCCGGTGGTGATGCGGATCTCGCCACGATGCAGCTGGATCAGGCGGCTGTCGTCGGTCAGCGTGGTGCTCACCGCGGTGTCGGTGTTCAGGTCCAGCACGGTGCCGTCGGCCAGTTCCAGCCGGCGGCGCTCGCCGAGGCCGGTGCTGGCGTCGGCCACCAGCCGCTGCCAGGGTGTGTGCTCGCGCGCCATCCAGGCGGCGAACAGGCCGGCGCCGCCGAGGGAGAGCAGCTTCAGCGAGCTGCGCCGGCGGCTGCGCGCGCGGCTGTCGGCGGCGTTCAGGGTATCCAGCGCCAGCTGCTGCGGCAGGCCGCTGAAATCCTTGCGCATGCTGCGCAGCCGTTGCCATGCCAGGGCGTGGCGCTGGTCGGCGGCTAGCCAGTGCTCCAGCTCGGCCCGCTGCGCCGGAGTCGGCGTGCCGTAGTCCAGCTTCACCGCCCAGGCGATGGCGGCGTCCACCACCTCGTCCGGCAGCGTTTCGGCGGCCGCGGCCTCCGCCATTCCGGCCTTGGGCGGGGTCACGCCGGGAAGTGCAAGGCGTAGCAGTGGCGCAGCGCCTGGGCGACGTAGCGCTCGGCGGTGGCGAGGGAAACCCCCAGGCGCTCGGCGATGCGCGGGCAGCTCAGGCCCTCCAGCTGCGCCCACAGGAAAGCCTGCCGCACCGCCGGCTTGAGGCCGTCCAGCATGCGGTCTATGGCATGCAGGGTTTCCAGCAGGATGGCGCGTTCTTCCAGCGACGGCAGTTGCGGCTCCGGCAGCGTGGCCAGGGTGTCCAGCCAGGCCTGCTCCAGCTCGCGCCGCCGCCAGTGGTCGATCAGCAGGCCGCGGGCGATGGTGCCGAGGTAGGCGCGCGGCTGTTCCAGCGCGCTCGCCGGCCGCCGCGCCAGTACGCGCAGGAAGGTGTCGTGGGCGAGATCGGCGGCCTTGTCGGAGCAGCCCAGCTTGCGCCGCAGCCAGCCATGCAGCCAGCCGTGATGGCTGCGGTAAAGCTCGGCGACCGGGTCGGGCTGGACGGTAAGGCTCAAGATTTGCTCCGGGGACAGGCTTGAAGGCCGGGCGGCGGAAGGCGCGGCCAATGAAAATATATTGCGAATCGTTCTCATTATTTTATGTGGCGGCGGGAGCGTCAAGGCGTGGTGCATGCCGCCACCGCCTCGGGGCCGGACGCGACCGGCGCCGATTGACGGCGGCACCGGTTGTTTGTTCTGCTAGGCCATCTGCTCGGCGAGGACCTGTCATGAAGCGGCTGACTCAACAGACCCTGGGTGAAGACGACGAGCTGTCCCGCGAGGAATGGGCGGAGCGCTACCGGCGGGTGCGCGCGGCCAGCGGGGTGATCTGCGCGCCGCTGGCGGCGGAGGATTACGTGATCCAGGCGGCGGTGGAGGCCAGCCCGGCGAAGTGGCACCTCGCCCACGTCAGCTGGTTCTTCGAGACTTTCATCCTGTGCGAGTACATGCCGGGCTACCAGGCCTTCAACCCGGCCTACCGCAGCCTGTTCAACTCCTACTACGAGCAGGTGGGCGAGCCCTTTTCGCGCTGCGCCCGCGGCACGCTGTCGCGGCCCACGGTGGAGGAGGTGTACCGCTACCGCGGCCATGTGGACGAGTACCTGCTGGCGCTGCTGGAGGAGCGCGCCGAACTGCCGTGGCCGGAGATCCTGCAGCGGCTGGAGATCGGCCTCAACCACGAGCAACAGCACCAGGAATTGCTGCTCACCGACATCAAGCGCAACTTCTTCGCCAATCCGCTGCGGCCGGTGTATCGGGACGATCTGCCGTTGCCGCCGGTGCGCCGCCGGCCGGCCACCCAGTGGGTGGAGTTCGAGGGCGGCGTGCGCCGCATCGGCCATGTCGGCGAAGGCTTTTCCTACGATAACGAGGGGCCGCGCCACAACGTCTATCTGCAGCCCTTCCGCCTCGCCTCGCGGCCGGTGACCAATGGCGAATTCCTCGCCTTCATCGAATCCGGCGGCTACCGCAATCCGGCGCTGTGGCTGTCCGACGGCTGGGCCCATCTCCAGCGCGAGGGCTGGAATGCGCCGTTGTACTGGGAGCGGCAGGACGGCGAGTGGTGGCACTTCACCCTGGGCGGCATGGCGCCGCTGAACCCGGATGAGCCGGTGTGCCATGTGAGCCACTACGAGGCCGCCGCTTACGCCGCCTGGGCCGGGTGCCGGCTGCCGACCGAAGCGGAGTGGGAGGTGGCGGCGGAGGACTGTACCCAGGAGGGCAACCTGCGCGAGACCGGCTACCTGCAGCCCATCGTCGCCCCGGCCGGCGAGGGTTTGCTGCAGCTGTACGGCGACGTCTGGGAGCACACCGCGTCGGCCTACCTGCCTTACCCCGGCTACCGCGCCGCCGAGGGCGCGCTGGGCGAGTACAACGGCAAGTTCATGTGCAACCAGCTGGTGCTGCGCGGCGGTTCCTGCGTGACGCCGGCGGACCACATCCGCCCCAGCTACCGCAACTTCTTCTATCCGCAGGATCGCTGGCAGTTCCAGGGTTTCCGGCTGGCCGACGATCTTTGACCGGGCGGGCGCGGCCGCAGTGCCGGCGACCTTCGCCGGCGAAAGCGCGCATGCTTGCAGCCAGCGCCCCGACCAGGAGTCCGACCATGCTGTTCCGCCCGCGACCGTCCCATTCCGTGAGCCTCGCCCTGCAGGGCGGCGGCGCCCATGGCGCTTTCACCTGGGGGGTGCTGGACGCGCTGCTGGAAGACGGCCGGCTGCAGTTCGACGGCATCAGCGGCACCAGCGCCGGCGCGATGAACGCGGTGGTGATGGCCCACGGCCTGCTGCAGGGCGGCCGGGACGGCGCGCGCGAGGCGCTGGCGCGCTTCTGGCAGGCGGTGGGTGGCGCCACGCCCTTCCGCAAGCCGGTGGAGCTGCCTTTCGAACTCCCCTTCGAGCTGCCCTTCGAATCCTTCCCCAAGCCGGCGGAAAACTCGACGCTGGGCATGCGCATGATGTTGCAGTGGGCGCGCCACTTCTCGCCGGCGCAGATGAATCCCTTCGACGTCGATCCGTTGCGCGACATCGTCGCCGAACAGGTGGATTTCGAGCGCCTGCGCGCCGCCAGCCCGGTGAAACTCTTCGTCGCCGCCACCCACGCCAACACCGGCAAGCTGCGGCTGTTCCAGGCGCCCGAGCTGAGCGTGCGCGCGCTGCTCGCCTCCGCCTGTCTGCCGATGCTGCACAAGGCGGTGGAGATAGACGGCGAGCCCTACTGGGACGGCGCCTATTCCGCCAATCCGGCGGTGTTCCCGCTGTTCTACGACTGCGAGGCGCGTGACATCCTGCTGGTGCTGCTGAGCCCGCTGGTGCATGGCGAAACGCCGCGCAGCGCCGAGGAAATCCGCGCCCGTTCGCTGGATCTCGCCTTCAACTCCACCTTCCTGCGCGAGATGCGCATGTTCGCCCACGCCACCGAATTCGTCGGCCGCTCGCTGCTGCCTACCGGCCGCTTCGAACGCCGGCTGCAGCAGACGCGCTTCCACCTCGTCGAGGCGGAGGAACTGCTGAGCAGCCTCAGCGCCGAAAGCCGCCTCAGTGCCAACCTCTCCTTCCTCGAAATGCTGCGCGACCAGGGGCGGGCGCGGGCCAAGGCCTGGCTGGCGGCGCACTTCTCACTGATCGGCCGACGCTCCTCGGTGGATCTGGCGCGGATGTTCTACTGAGCTACTGGACGCCGGCGCCTTCGCCCAGCAGCGCCTCGAAGGCCAGCGCCGCGGTGCTCACCGGCCGCTGCGGCAGGCGCAGGCGATAGAGCTGGCGGCGGATGGGCGCGCGCTGCGCGGCCCCGCCCTCCAGCGCCAGCCGCCGCACCCGGCCCAGCGCAAGCTGGTCGCGGGCGCAGATGCGCGGCACCAGGCCGACCCCGGCGCCGGCCGCCACCGCCTGCACCACCGCCTCATTGCTGCCCACCTCCAGCAGCGCCGGCGAATCCAGGCCGATCTCCGCCAGCAGGCGCTCGGTGGCCGCCCGGCTGCCGGAGCCCTGCTCGCGCACGATCCAGCGCCGCGCGGCCAGCGGCGGAGCGGCCTCGCCCGGCGCCTCGCGCGGGCCGACCACGATCATCTCTTCCTGCCGCCACGGCCGGCATTCCACCGGCGCCTCGCCCGGCTCGCCCTCCACCAGCGCCACATCCACCGCGCAGTCCAGCAGCAGCTCCACTACCTGTTGCGTATTGGCGGCGCGCACCTGCAGCGACACGCCGGGGTGGCGATCGCCGAAGGCGACCAGGTAGGGCGGCAGCCAGTAGCTGGCGATGGTGGTGCTGGCGCCTATCACCAGCCGGCCGCGCGCCAGCCCGGCGTAGGCGCGCACCGCCTCGTCCGCCTCCCGCTCCAGCGCGAAGATGCTGCGGCCATAGCCGTACAGCGCTTGGCCGGCCTCGCTGGGGCGGAAGCCGCGGCCCTGGCGGTCCAGCAGCACATTGTCGAGCTGGGATTCCAGCTCCCGCACCGCCTTGGAAGCGGCCGGCTGGCTGATGCCCAGCGCCTCCGCCGCCCGCGAAAAACTGCCGGCCTCGACCACCGCGACATAGATGCGCAACAGGTGCAGATTCATTCATAACCTCAGGTAATGCAGCTGTAACTTCCATGAGCTGTACGAATGATAGGGCTGGCTCTAAGCTTTTTCTCAATTTCTTATATCGATAGAAGAGATGGAGATAAGTGCGCCACGGCCGGGTTTCGGCCTGCGATTCGGCCTCGCCGGCTGCCTGCTGATCACGCTGGCAGCGGCTGCCCTGGCGGCGGTGCCGGCCTTCGCCCGCCACGGCCTCGGCTGGCTGCCGCTGGCGGTGGCGCTGGGCATGGTTGCCGGCAACCTGTGGCCGCGGCTGCCCGCCGGCGGCGCGGCCGGCATCGCACTGGCGCGCGGCCCGCTGATGCGTGCCGGCATCGCCCTCTATGGCCTGCGCATCGGCGCGGACGATCTGGCGCTGGTGGGCTGGAGCGGGGTGGCGATGGCGGCGCTGATGGTGGCTTCCACGCTGGCGCTGGCGCAGACGCTGGGCCGCCGCCTCGGCCTGGATCGGGACAGCGCGCTGCTGGTCGGCTGCGGCAGCGCCATCTGCGGCGCGGCGGCGGTGGCCGCGGCCGATGGCGTGCTCGGTGCCCGGGCTCGAGCGGTGTCCGCCGCGGTGGCGGCAGTGGTGGTGTTCGGCACGCTGGGCATGTACCTGCTGCCGCTGCTGCATCCCCTGCTGGCCGGCCTGCTGGGCCTGGGCGACGCCGCCTTCGGTCTGTGGCTGGGGCTGACGGTGCATGAGCTGGGCCATGTGGTGGCGGCTGCCGCGGCGGTCGGGCCGGGCGCCGAGGCCAGCGCGCTGATCGAGAAGATGATGCGGGTGATGCTGCTGGCGCCGGCCATGGTGTGGCTGGCGGTGCGCTGCGGCCGGCCGCGGGCGGAGCAGGGCGCGGGTGACGGAAAGAGTGCGCGCCGCGCTGGGCTGCCGCTGTTCCTGTGGGCCTTCATCGCCGCCATCGTGCTTGCCGTCAGCGGCGCGCTGCCGCAGGCGGTGATGCACTGGGGCGGCGTGCTCGCCCAGCTGCTGCTGGCGGTCGGGCTGGCCGGGCTGGGCGCGGCGACGCGGCTGGCCGACATCCGCCAGGCCGGCAGCCGGGTGTGGCTGCTGGCGGCGCTGCTGTGGGCGTGGTTGCTGGCGGCGGGGCTGTTCATGGTGGTGATCGCCGGGTGGCTGGCATGAGCGCGAACGCTTTCAAGGGATGGGAATCGGGCCGGGGCGGACTGGCTGTAGCCGGCCTTGCCCTGGCATTCCGGCGGGGCGCCGAGGTGAGTGGGCAGCGGGCTTTTTTCCTCGCTCCAACTTGTTATAACAGGTTAGGATGCCTATGGCCTCAGCTGGTGTCCGGCGGGGGCCGCCCGGTATGTCGCCGCCCTTTTTCCCCGTTCGACCAGGAGCCTCGCTTGGACCAGATCAGCGCCGTTTTCGCCGCGCACGACGCCGCCACCTGGGCGCTGGTCGCCTTCGCCACCGCGGCCGGCGGCGCGCTGCGCGGGCTCACCGGCTTCGGTTCGGCGCTGCTGATGGCGCCGCTGCTGTCCATGGTGTTGCCGGCGCGGGAAACGCTGTGCCTGGTCACGCTCTTGAACGCGCTGCCCATGGGCCGCGCCGCCACCGCCGCCGCCAGCCGGCTGGTGGACCGGGAGGTGATGCTGCCGATGACACTGGCCGCCTTCGCCGGCGTGCCCTGCGGCATCGCGCTGGTGCATGTGCTGCCGGCGCGGCTGTTCGGCATGGTGATAGGCGGCGCGGTGATGCTCAGCGCCTGTGCGCTGATGGCCGGCCGCAGCCTGCCGGGCGGGCGCTCGCGGCCGCTGTCGCTGGGCGTGGGCGCGCTGAGCGGCGTGCTCACCGGCCTGGGCGGTGTCGGCGGGCCGCCGGCCATCCTTTACTTGCTCGGCGTGGAGGCGGACAACCACCGCGCCCGCGCCAACTTCATCGTCTTCTTCGCCTGGCTGTACCCGGTGGCGCTGGCGGCCATCCTGGCGCTGGGCATGCTGAGCTGGGCGGAGGCGCTGGCCTGGCTGGCGCTGGCGCCGCTGTTCCTGCTCGGCGGCATGGCCGGCGGCCGTCTGTATGCGCTGATCGGCCGCGCCCACTTCCGTCCCTTCGTGCTGGCGCTGCTGCTGCTGGCCGGGGCGATGGCGGCCTGGCCGAAGGCGGCGGAAGCCGCACCGAAGTGGGCCGGCGACGCACTTCCGCAGTGCGGGATTTCATGCAATGCATTGCATGAAATTTCATGAAAAGTCATTTTAATTCAATGTAATCATGTCGTTGAAGGAGGGTGTTGCGATGCGAAGAAATTGGCACCGTGTTTGCTTAACAGAACTCGTCATAACAGGTTGTGCCAGGAGGGAGGTTTTCCATGTCCAGCCGTAAGCAGATCGCAGTGGTTTCCAAGGCTTCGGGCGATGCGATAGACGCGGTTTCGCCGGTGCCGCTGCACACCCAGATACGCGAGGTGCTGCGCCGGCGCATCCTGGATGGCAGCTATGCGCCGCACTCGCAGATGCCCTCCGAGAGCCAGATGATGGAAGCCTTCGGCGTCAGCCGCATCACCATCCGCCAGGCGCTGGGCGACCTGCAGAAGGAGGGGCTGATCTTCAAGGTGATGGGCAAGGGCAGCTTCGTCGCCAAGCCCAAGGCCTTCCAGAGCCTGTCGCGGCTGCAGGGCTTCGGCGAGGCGATGGCGCCCTCCGGCTACGAAACCTATTCGCTGCTGCTGTCCGCCCGCCAGGTGGAAGCCAGCCAGGTGGTGGCGGCGCGCTTCGGCCTCCGGCCGGGCGACGCGGTGTTCGAGATCCAGCGCCTGCGCTACCTCAACCGCGAACCCATCTCGGTGGACGTCAGCTACTTCCCGCCCGCCATCGGCGAACGGCTGGTGCAGGAAGACCTCGCCACCCGCGACATCTTCGTCATCCTCGAGAACGACTTCGGCCACGACCTCACCCACGCCGACCTGCAGATCGAGGCCATTTCCGCCGACGAATCGCTGGCGCGCCACCTCGGCACCGACGAGGGCGCGCCGCTGCTGCGCATGGAGCGCATGACCTACGCCGGCGAGCAGCCGCTGGACTTCGAGTTCCTTTACTACCGAGGCGACGCCTTCCAGTACCGCCTGCGCATAGAGCGCAGCTGAGTACCGGCGGGACGCCGCCCGGCGCACGCCCCAACCCCAGGAGAGACCATGAAACGCATAGACCTGCAGTACGACCTCGTCGTCATCGGCGGGGGTACCGGCGGACCGATGGCCGCGGTGAAAGCGAAGGAAAGGAATCCTCAACTCAAGGTGCTGCTGGTCGACAAGGCCAACGTGAAGCGCAGCGGCGCCATCTCCATGGGTATGGACGGCCTCAACAACGCCGTCATTCCCGGCCATGCCACGCCCGAGCAGTACGTGAAGGAGATCACCGTCGCCAACGACGGCATCGTCGATCAGGAAGCGGTGATGGCCTATGCCGCCGGCAGCTTCGACATGATCCAGGAGCTGGACCGCTGGGGCGTCAAGTTCGAGAAGGACGAAACCGGCGACTACGCGGTGCGCAAGGTGCACCACCTCGGCAGCTACGTGCTGCCGATGCCCGAAGGCCACCACATGAAGAAGATCCTCTACCGCCAGTTGAAGCGCGGTCGGGTGGAGGTGACCAACCGGGTGGTGGTCACCCGCGTGCTCACCGGCGCCGACGGCGCGGTGAATGCGGTGCTGGGCTTCGACTGCCGCACCGCGGATTTCTACGTCATCCGCTGCAAGGCGGCGGTGATCAGCACCGGCGCCGCCGGCCGCATCGGCCTGCCGGCTTCCGGCTACCTGATGGGCACCTACGAGAACCCGACCAACTGCGGCGACGGCCACGCCATGGCCTACCACGCCGGCGCCGACCTGGCCAACCTCGAGTGCTTCCAGATCAACCCGCTGATCAAGGACTACAACGGCCCCGCCTGTGCCTACGTCACCGGCCCCTTCGGCGGCTTCACCGCCAACTCCAAGGGCGAGCGCTTCATCGAGTGCGACTACTGGAGTGGCCAGATGATGCTGGAATTCCACCGCGAGCTGCAGAGCGGCAACGGCCCGGTGTTCCTTAAGCTGGACCACCTGGCCGAGGAAACCATAGGCGAGATCGAGCACATCCTGCACACCAACGAGCGCCCCAGCCGCGGCCGCTTCCACGAGAAGCGCGGCAACGACTACCGCAGCGAGATGGTGGAGATGCACATCTCCGAGATCGGCTTCTGCAGCGGCCACAGCGCCTCCGGCATCCACGTCAACGCCCGCGGCGAAACCTCGGTGAAGGGCCTGTACGCCGCCGGCGACTGCGCCAGCGTGCCGCACAACTACATGCTGGGCGCCTTCGTCTATGGCCGCCTGTGCGGCGAGAACGCCGCCGAGTACTGCGACGGCCGCAACCCGCTGGCGCTGGACGAGGGCGCGGTGGAAGCCGAGCGCGCCCGCATCGCCGCGCCGCTGGGCCGCGGCGACGGCCTCACCCCCTTCCAGATCGAGTACAAGACGCGCCGGCTGGTGAACGACTACCTGCAGCCGCCCAAGATCACCCGCAAGTACGAGATCGCCCTGCGCCGTTTCGACGAGATCCGCGAGGACGCGCTGCAGATGAGCGCCGCCAACCCGCACGAGCTGATGCGGGCGATGGAGGCCCACTCCATCCTCGACTGCGCCGAGATGGCCGCCCGCGCCTCGCTGTTCCGCACCGAGAGCCGCTGGGGCCTGTACCACCACTACGTCGATTTCCCCGAGCGCAATGACGCCGACTGGTTCTGCCACTCGCTGCTGAGCAAGGGCGCCGACGGCGCCATGGGCCTGCGCAAGAAAGCGGTGGAGCCCTACATCGTCGCCATCGACGAAGAGGAGCGCACCGCCTACCAGCGCTTGCGCGTCGCCCCCAGCGCCGCTGCCGCCTGAGCCTTTGGCTCCCCCGAACCCGACGCGAGAGGAAATCAGACCATGACCATCGCCATCACCCCCACCCAGGCCCCCGTCGCCGTCGACGAGGACAAGTGCATCGCCGAGAAGGGCTGTACCGTCTGCGTGGATGTCTGCCCGCTGGACGTGCTCGCCATCGACCTGGTGAAGAAGAAAGCCTTCATGCAGTTCGACGAGTGCTGGTACTGCCTGCCCTGCGAAACCGACTGCCCCACCGGCGCGGTGCAGGTCAGCATCCCCTACCTGCTGCGCTGAGGAGGGCCGCCATGCAGATGCTCTCCCTTGCCGAACGCCTGGAAAGCGCCGACGCCGAAGTGCGCCGCCTGGCCGTCATCGACCTGCCCTACGGCGACGAGGACGACATCGTGCCGCTGCTGCTGCCGCGCCTGCTCGACAGCGACGCCGCGGTGCGGACCGAAGCGGTGCGCGCCCTCGAAGGCTACGAGGAAATCCCGGTGGTGGCCGCGCTGGCCACCATGCTGCTGGACGGCGACGCCGGCGTGCGCGAGGCCGCCGGCCAGGTGCTGGCCGAACTCAAGCAGCCCGCCTCCGCCGCGCCGCTGCTGCCGCTGCTGGAAGGGCAGGCCGCCGAAGTGCGCATGCTGGCCTTCCGCGCGGTGCGCGCGCTGCGGGTGGAAGCCGCCTTCGCCCCCGCCATGGCGGCGCTGCGCGACGCCGATCCCGGCGTGCGCCGCGAGGCGGTCGGCGTGCTCGGCTACCTGAAGAAAACCGAGGCCATCGGCGAGCTGGCCGAGGTCGCCGCCCACGACCCGGACGCCGAGGTGCGCCGCATCGCCATCGGCGCGCTGGGCTATGCCAGCGGTGTCAGCGTGCTGCCGGCGCTCACCCGCGCGCTGGGCGATACCGCCTGGATGGTGCGGGACGAAGCGGCGCAGACGGTGGGCAAGCTGCGCCTCGGCCCCGCCATTCCCGACCTGGTGAAGGCCATGGCCGACGACTACTGGCAGGTGCGGGTGAAGGCGGCACGCAGCCTCGGCCTGCTCAAGGCCGCCGCCGGCCTGCCGGCGCTGGTGGAGGCGTTGTCCCACCCCATGGGCAACCTGCGCAAGGAAGCCGCCATCGCTCTCGGCGAGGTCGGCGACGCCCGCGCCATCCCGGCGCTGGAAAAAGCCCTGCAGGACCCCGACCCGGACGTGCGCAAGCTCGCCCGCCTCGCCCTCACCGCCATCGGCCTCGCCCAGGCCTGAAGGAGCGCGCCATGACCTACGTCGTCACCGAAGCCTGCGTGCGCTGCAAATACACCGACTGCGTCGCCGTCTGCCCGGTGGAGTGCTTCCACGAGGGGCCCAACTTCCTCGTCATCGACCCGGACGGCTGCATCGACTGCGGCGTCTGCGTGCCGGAATGCCCGGTGGGCGCCATCTACGCCGAAGACGACCTGCCCGCCGGGCAGGAAGCCTTCATCGCCCTCAACGCCGAACTGGCCGCCCTCTGGCCGGCGATCACCGACGCCCGCGAGCCGCTGGCGGACGCCGAGCAGTGGGCGGAGGTGGCAGACAAACGCGCCTTCCTCGACACCGCCGGCGCGGCGCCACCAGCCTGAGGCACGCCCCTTCAGAACCCGCCCTTCAACCAGCCCTTCAACCCGCCGGCCCCCGCCGGCCCAGCCCGCCCCGGAGGAACACCCGCCACGTCCGTCGTACCCCGCGAAAGCGGAAAAACAGAGAGAGATACGCAGGAACTCGAACGCACCGCCAACCCCACTGGAAGGACGCCCCAATGAACGCACGTTCCAGAAGCACGCATCGAGATCGGCACCACAACAATCACAACATTGCCCGCTACACCCTGGCCACGCTGGCGCTCGCCGCCTGCTGTGCGCTGCCGCTGGGCGCCGCCGCCGAAGTCGTCACCGTCGGCATCGGCACCCAGAACACCACCACCAACACGGTGACCGGCGGCATCGTCATCAAGGAACTGGGCCTGCTCGAAAAGCACCTGCCGAAAACCGGCAAGTACAAGGACATTTCCTTCAAGGTCGAGTGGCAGAACTTCACCTCCGGCCCGCCGGTAACCAACGGCATGGTCGCCAACACGCTGCAGATCGGCATGATGGGCGACTACCCGCTGCTGGTGAACGGCGCCACCTTCCAGGCCATGCCGGAAACCAAGAGCCGGCTCATCGCGCTGATTGCCTACAACGCCGACGGCGCCGGCAACGGCCTGGTGGTGCACAAGGATTCGCCCTACTACGAGCTGGCCGACCTCAAGGGCAAGAAAGTGTCCGTGCCCTTCGGTTCCGCCGCCCACGGCATGCTGCTGAAGGCGATGGAGGACCGGGGCTGGAAGAGCGACTACTTCGAACTCTCCAGCCAGAGCCCGGAAGTGGGCACCTCCAGCCTGCAGGAGATGCGCATAGACGGCCACGCCGACTTCGTGCCCTTCGCCGAGCTGCTGCCCTACCGCGGTTTCGCCCGCAAGATCTTCGACGGCGTGGAGACCAAGGTGCCCACCTTCCACGGCGTGGTGGTGCGGGAGGACTTCGCCAAGAAGTACCCGGAGTTCGTCGTCGCCTACCTGAAGGCGCTGATGGAGGCCAACGACTGGGTGCGCAAGAACCCGGTGGAAGCGGCGGCCAGGATCGAGCAATGGACCCGCGTCGAGAAGGAAGTGGCCTACATGTTCCTCGGCCCCAGCGGCGTGCATACGCTGGACCCGACGATCAAGCCCAAGTGGATAGAGACGGTGAAGTACGACCACGGCGTGCTGCAGCGCATGGGCCGGGTGAAGGACTTCGACGCCGACGCCTGGGCGGACGAAAGCTACATCCGCACCGCCTACAAGGAACTGGGGCTGGACTACGACAAGCAGAAGGCCAGCCTCGCCAACTACGAGATCAGCGGCACCGACCCGCTGTGCGGCGGCGCCATCACCAACCCGCGCGAAGCCGGCGAGGTGTGGCTGGAGGGCGGCGGCATCACCGCCTACAAGTCCGCCGCCTGCACCCTGGCGGCGGCCGGCAAGGCGGTGGCCGAGGGCAAGAAGATAGGCGTGGCCTTCGTCTTCGACCACAGCAGCAAGATCAAGCTGTTCGCCGACAAGGCCTACTACGCGCTGGGCGGCAAGAGCGGCAAGGAGATCGTGCCCTTCCTGCTGAAGAAGGATGCCGAGGCCTATGTCGCGGCCAACGGCGGCAAGGTCGGCGCCTACGGCGATGCCGTGGCGCTGGCGGGGAGGTGAGCATGGCGGGCGCGATTTCCCTGCGGGTGCTGCGCGGCGAGGGCCGCGCGGCCGGGGCTGGTCCGGGCGAGACGCGGGCTGGCGAGGCGTGGAGCAGTGGCGAAGGGCCGGCCGAGGACAGGCGCGAGGGCGAGGCGCTCGCCGCCGTGTCGGCGCCGTCGCCTGCTGAGCCGGCGGTGCTCGGGCTGGCCGCCGGGGCCGCAACCGAGATATTGCGAGAGACGCCGCCGGCCGCGATGGCTGCGATGGCGGTGCCCTTGGCGGAGGCTGGCAACGCTGCCGCTGGGGCGGCCGTCGTCTCGTCGCCGTCGGCGCTTGCGCCGGCTACCGGCTCGCTCGCCAGCGCGTCTGCCGGTGCCGCAGCAGCGATCCCGCGGGATGCGCCGCCGGCCGCGGTGGCGGCGACGGCGGCATCCTTCGCCGCGGCGGGTACTGCCGCCGCCGAGCTGCTTTCGACCCGGCTGCAGTCCGCCGGGGCGGTGCCGGCCCGTGCCGTCGCCGGTGGCGGCATGGCCGCGGCCTCGCCCTCCGGCACGGCGCCGCCCGCCGGCGGCCGGCTGGCGGCCGCGCTGCGCCGCCAGCTGCCCGGCCTGCTGCTGGGCCTGGTCTCCATCGGCCTGCTGGTCGGCTTCTGGTACCTCGCCACCGCCTACCGCTGGAACTTCTACATCCGCTTCACCAACGTGCCGACGCCGGGCGAGGTCTTCTCCGAGCTGGTGGCGCTGGCGGGCGACGGCAAGTTCCTCACCAACATCGGCATCAGCCTGCAGCGCATCCTGCTCGGCTTCGCCTTCGCCACCGTGCTGGGCGTGGTCTTCGGCCTGCTGTGCGGGCGCTACCTGATGCTGCGCCGGCTGCTGTTCCCGGCGCTGGAGGTGCTGCGGCCGATACCCGCCATCGCCTGGGTGCCCATCTCCATCATGCTGTGGCCGAGCACCGAATCCAGCATCGTCTTCATCACCTTCCTCGGCGCCTTCTTCCCCATCCTGCTCAACACCCTGCACGGCGTCGCCGCGGTGGATGCGGTGCTGCTGCGGGCGGCGCGCTGCCTGGGCGCCGGCGAAGCCTCGCTGCTCGCCCGGGTGATCCTGCCGGCGGCGCTGCCGCACATCTTCACCGGCCTGGCGGTGGGCATGGGCGTGGCCTGGGTGTCGCTGATCGCGGCGGAGATGATCTCCGGCCAGTTCGGCGTCGGCTACTTCACCTGGGAGGCCTATTCGCTGATCGAGTACCCGCACATCGTCATCGGCATGCTGGTGATCGGCGTGCTCGGCCTCGCCTGCAGCGGCGCCATCCGCCTGCTGTCGCGCATCGCCATGCCCTGGCAGAGCCTCGGCGGCAGGGAGGGCGCGCCATGAGCACGCTGCTTGCCAGCGCCGCGCCCGGCGTGGCGGATACCGCGCCCGGCCGCGGCCACATCGAGATCGACGACGTCACCGTGCGCTTCACCCAGAACGGCGCCGCGCTGGACGCGGTGCGCGGCATCTCCATCGATGTGAAGCCGGGCGAGTTCGTGTCGGTGGTCGGCCCCTCGGGCTGCGGCAAATCCACCTTGCTCAATATCGTCGCCGGCTTCCTCAAGCCCAGCGCCGGCGGCGCCACGGTGGACGGCGCGCCGATACGCGGCCCCGGCGCCGATCGCGGCGTGGTGTTCCAGCAGTACTCGCTGTTCCCCTGGCTCAAGGTGCGCGAGAACGTGGAGTTCGGCCTGCGCATGCAGGGCATGGCGCCGGCCGCGCGCTGCGCGCGGGCGCGCACCCTGCTCGGCCTCGCCGGCCTGCTCGCCTTCGAGAACCACTACCCGGAGCAGCTCTCCGGCGGCATGAAGCAGCGGGTGGGCATCGTGCGCGCGCTCGCCACCGGCCCGCAGGTGCTGCTGATGGACGAGCCCTTCGGCGCGCTGGACGCGCAGACGCGGGTGGTGATGCAGGAGATCCTCACCAATATGTGGCAGCAGCTGAAGCTGTCGGTGCTGTTCATCACCCACGACATCGAGGAATCCATCTTCCTGTCCGACAAGGTCTATGTGATGACCGCCCGCCCCGGCCGGGTGAAGGCGGAAATCCCCATCCCGCTGCCGCGCCCGCGCACCGCGGAGATGAGCAATTCGCCGGAGTTCATCGCCATCCTGCAGCAGCTGCGCGCGCTGATCCGGGAGGAAAGCCTGGCGGCCATGGGCGGGGAGCTGCGGGAGGGCGGCCTGGGCGGCGACTGGCACCTGGGCAAGGGCGGGGTGGGGGAGGCCTTATGAGCGCCGCGCCTGGGCTTGCGGCGGTTGCTTCAGCCGACCCGCGCGCGGTGCTGCCCCGCGCCGTCACCGACCGGCGCTCGTCGGGCGAGCTGGTGATCGATTGGGAAGATGGCGCGCGCAGCCTGCTGCCCCACGGTCTGCTGCGCCAGCGTTGCCGTTGCGCGGCCTGCGAGCAGTCTCGCCGCAGCGGCCTGCCCCCGCCGGCGCCGGCGGCGCTGAGCGAGATCCGGGCACTGGCGGTGCAGGGCCTGAACCTGGTCTTCGCCGATGGGCACGAGCGGGGGATCTATCCGTGGGCCTATCTGCGGGCGCTGGGGGATGAGGTGGCGGGTGGCGGAGGGAGAGTGCCCAGCCTCCGCGATTGAGTCAGCTTGCGGCTGTCGGCAGGACGACTCCTGTCCAGATCAGATCGCGCCGCGGTTCTGCTTTTTCCCCCTCTCCCCTCGTGGGAGAGGGTTGGGGAGAGGGGGCGCCCCGCAGGGGCGGCTGCGTTTCAGTCCCATAAGCGCTGCCTCCTCTCCCCAGCCCTTCCACGAGGGGGAAGGCGGCTCAGCTTGCTGATCCGAAGCGTCGAGAGTGGGCGCGAGTCACCACCGTTCAGCCACTCCCCATCCCCAGCGCGCTGCCAAGCGCGCTGATCCCCGCATACAGCCCCAGCAACGCCAGCAGGCCGAACACCATGCTCATCACCCGCTGCTCCGGCGGTGTGCGCCAGCGCTGGCCTGTTTCTTCCGCTTCCCGCCGCCAGGCGCGGCTGCGGCGCAGGTGGCGCAGCAGGCTGAGCAGCATGTAGGCGGCGAAGCCGAAGCCCAGGGCGGCCATGGTGAGGGCGAAGTCGGGCATGGCGGGGCGTCAGCCGGGGAGGCTGTCCAGCCAGCGGGTCAGCGCCTGCAGCAGGGCGGCGGGTTGTTCCAGCGGGATCATGTGGCCGCTGTCGGCGATGATCTCCAGCTGGGCGCCGGGGATGGCCGCCTGCAGTTCGCGGGCCTCGTCCAGGCTGCGCAGGCGGTCCTGGTCGGCGGCGACCACCAGCGTGGGGCAGTGGAAGGCGGCCAGGGTCGGCAGGTCGCTGTCGCGTACCAGGTGGGATTGGCGGAAGAAGATCTCACCGCCGAGGCGCACGCCCATCTGGCGGATGGCGTCTATCAGTCCGGCGTCGTTCTCCCGCGCCGTATGCACCGAAGCGCGGATGGAGGAGGGGCTGAGGCCGCGGAAAACGCCGGCCTGGGCGGTCTTCACCGCCGCCGTCTTGCGCTGGGCCTGCAGCGGTGAATCCGCGCGGCCGGAGGTGGCGACCAGTACCAGCGCGGCGATGCGCTCCGGCGCCTGGCGCACGATCTCGCGCGCCACGTAGCCGCCCATGGAGAAGCCGACCAGCACGCAGCGCTCCGGCAGGCTGGCGATGACGTGCCGGGCCATGGCGGCGATGCTGTCGCCCTCGCGCAGGCTGCCGTGGATGACTGGCGCGCGGGCGGTGAGCGCTGGCTCCATCTCGCGCCACAGGGTTTCGTCGGCCATGAAGCCGGGCAGCAGCACGAAGGGGGCTTGCGCGGCGGGGAGCGGGGCTGGGGTCATGTCGGGGGCTTTTGTTGTTTGTTCTGGTTCAGGGGCGCGGCGGCTGGGCTGCCGGGCAGGGCTCGGGTGTGTGGCCGGCCTGTTCTCCTGGACCGTTTGCTGGAGCATGGGCACGGCAGTGCCGAGGCTATCCGTTTGCCTGCGGGCTGGCGACAGCGTTCTCCGGTTTCGTCTGCGCCGTGCTCGCCAGGCCAGGACTGTGCGCCGGCTTTACGCCCCGCTGCTGTTCCAGGCCCGGAGACGGCAGCGCATTCCGCGCCCCATCGTCCGCCGCCTCAACCTCAACCGTAGCGCCGCGCCGCTTCCACCGCCAGGCCGGCGCCGATGCTGCCGTAGAGGTCGCCTTCCACGCTGCGCGCCTGCGGCAGTTCGGCGGCGATGCGGGCGCGCAGCTGGGAAACGCCGCTGGCGCCGCCGGTGAAGTAGAGGGTGTCCACCCGCTCGCGGGCGACGCCGGCCTGGGCGAGCAGGCCGGCCACCGTTTCGGCCACCCGGTCCACCAGCGAGGTGGTGGCGGCGGTGAAGGCGGCGCTGTCGATGGCGTGGGTGAAGCCGGCCTGCAGGCGGTCCAGTTCCAGCGTGGCGCTGGGCGCGGCGGAGAGGTCGATCTTGGCCTGTTCCACCTGCAGCGCCAGCCAGTGGCCTTCGCGGTTGTTGATCAGGCGGGAGAGGCGGTCCAGCTCTTCGCGCGCCTCGGCGTCGCGGTAGATGTTCTGCAGGTCGGCCCAGGTCTGGCGGGTGTAGGCGCTGTTGATGGTGTGCCAGGTGGCGAGCTGGAAGTAGATGCTGGAGGGGATGGCGGCGCCGTTCTTCATGCGGCCGCGGTAGCCCAGTAGCGGCATCACGCAGTCCAGGCTGAGGGCGCGGTCGAAGTCGGTGCCGCCGATGTGCACGCCGGCGTTGCCCAGCAGGTCGTCGTCGCGCTCGGCGAGGCGGGCGCGCTCCGGCGACAGGCGCACCAGCGAGAAGTCGGCGGTGCCGCCGCCGATGTCGGCGATCAGCACCAGCTCCTCGCGCGTCAGCGAGGCTTCGTAGTGCAGCGCGGCGCCTATGGGCTCGAACTGGAAGCTGACTTCGCGGAAGCCGACGCGGCGGGCGATGTCTTCCAGCGTGTCCTGCGCCTTGCGGTCGGCGGCGGCGTCCTCGTCCACGAAGTGCACCGGGCGGCCGAACACCGCCTGGTCGAAGCTGCGGCCGGCGGCGGTTTCGGCGCGGCGCTTGAGTTCGCCGATGAAGCTGGCGAGCAGCTCGCGGAAGGAGAGGGCGCGGCCCAGCACCTCGGTGTGGCCGTCGATGAGGCTGCTGCCGAGCAGGCTCTTCAGTGCCCGCATCAGCCGGCCTTCGTAGCCTTCCAGGTACTCGGCCAGGGCGTCGCGGCCGTAGTGGGTGCTGTCCTCGTCGGCGTTGAAGAACACCGCCGAGGGCAGGGTGGGCTTGCCGTCTTCCAGCGGCAGCAGCGTGGGCATGCCGGGGCGCAGCCAGCCGGCGGTGGAATTGGAGGTGCCGAAGTCGATGCCGCAGGCGCGGGCGGGTGCGGAAGTCATGCGAAGGCCCGGGGCGTAAAGGGCAGGGATGCTACCGCCGCCACCGGCTGGCCGCCAGCCCCGGCACCCCTCGGATTTACGTGGCAGCTGCCCTTTTCGGGCGCCCAGGTGAAGGCGCTGGCGAGGCCCGCCTGGGCGGAGGATGGGTTGCTGCGCTGCTTTCCTGCGCCGCCGGCATGCCGCGGGCGGATGGCAACGTAGCGCTTCCGGGCTGCCGCGCCGGGGCGTATGTCCTCCCCCGCGCTGTTACATCTTCGGGCTGTATTAGGTCTTATATATGTCAAACGAGTTGTACGGTTCGCAACAGGCCTGCGGAAAGCCAGAAGGCATACGGATTGGTGCACTGCAAATAGGGATATTTCCGCCTGTGGGAAGGCATCGCTTTTGCGTATTGGTATGACCAATATGGGGAAATATTTCGCCTCTATCTGTCTGCCCCAATTGACGTTTCCCTGAAAACCCCGTTTTAATCCGCGTCGCTTGGTTATACCGATTTTTCAATTGGTAAGACCAATCAAACAATAAATGAAAATGGACGATGTCCACGCCCGGCGGCCAATCCGCCGAGGATGAACGGGAGTGAGAAACCAATGCAGGCCTGGGAACAAATCTATGACCCGGCTGGCAACCTATGGTTGTCCAGCCTGATCGCGCTGCTGCCGATCGCCTTCTTCTTCGTCGCCCTGGCGATATTGCGGATGAAGGGGTGGATGGCAGGCACCATCACCGTAATCATCGCGCTGCTGGTGGCGCTGCTCTTCTATCGCATGCCGCTGGAGCGGGCGCTGGCTTCCGGCGTCTATGGCTTCTTCTACGGGCTGTGGCCGATCGCCTGGATCATCATCGGCGCGGTCTTCCTCTACAAGGTGTCGGTGAAGACCGGCCAGTTCGACATCATCCGCGCCTCCATCCTGTCGGTGACTGAAGACCAGCGCCTGCAGATGCTGATGGTGGGCTTCTCCTTCGGCGCCTTCCTGGAAGGCGCGGCGGGCTTCGGCGCGCCGGTGGCCATCACCGCCGCGCTGCTGGTCGGCCTGGGCTTCAAGCCGCTGTACGCCGCCGGCCTGTGCCTGATCGTGAATACCGCGCCGGTGGCCTTCGGCGCCATGGGCATCCCCATCATCGTCGCCGGCCAGGTGACCGGGCTGGATGCCTTCCAGATCGGCCAGATGGCGGGCCGCCAGCTGCCCTTCCTGACCATCATCGTGCTGTTCTGGATCATGGCCATCATGGACGGCTGGCGCGGCGTCAAGGAAACCTGGCCGGCGGTGATCGTGGCCGGCGGCTCCTTCGCCATCGTCCAGTACCTGACCTCCAACTTCATCGGCCCCGAGCTGCCGGACATCACCTCCTCGCTGGCCTCGCTGGTGTGCCTGACGCTGTTCCTGAAGCGCTGGCAGCCGAAGCGCATCTTCCGCTTCGAGGATGCCGACAGTCACCTGGACGCCAAGGTGCAGCAGGAAGCCCACAGCCACTACAGCGCCGGCCAGATCATCAAGGCCTGGTCGCCCTTCCTGATCCTGACCGCCATGGTCACCATCTGGAGCGTGAAGCCGTTCAAGGCCCTGTTCGCCAAGGGCGGCGCGCTGGAGAGCTGGATCATCAAGTTCCCGGTGCCCTCGCTGGACGCGCTGGTGCAGAAGATGCCGCCCATCGTCGCCAAGCCGACGTTGTACGAGGCGGTGTACAAGTTCGACTGGTTCTCCGCCACCGGCACCGCCATCCTGTTCGCCGCGCTGATCTCCATCGTGCTGCTGCGCATGCGGCCGGCGGACGCGGTGAAGACCTTCGGCGAGACGGTGAACGGGCTGCGCGTGCCCATCTACTCCATCGGCATGGTGCTGGCCTTCGCCTTCATCGCCAACTACTCCGGCCTTTCCGCCACGCTGGCGCTGGCCCTGGCGCACACCGGCGGCGCCTTCACCTTCTTCTCGCCCTTCCTGGGCTGGCTGGGCGTGTTCCTGACCGGTTCGGATACCTCGGCCAACGCCTTGTTCGCCGCGCTGCAGGCCAACACCGCGCACCAGATCGGCGTTTCCGACATCCTGCTGGTGGCGGCCAACACCACCGGCGGCGTCACCGGCAAGATGATCTCGCCGCAGTCCATCGCCATCGCCTGCGCCGCGGTCGGCCTGGCCGGCAAGGAGTCCGACCTGTTCCGCTTCACCGTGCGCCACAGCCTGGTGTTCTGCACGCTGGTGGGCATCATCACCACGCTGCAGGCCTATGTGGTGCCCTGGATGATTCCCTGAGGCCATGCGCCGGCCTTGCGCTTCCATGTTGTTCCGGGCACGAGGTGCAGCCGCTCGCGCGGCGGCTGCCGGAAAATAGCGGGATGAAAACGACCCGCACTTCCGAACGTCTGTCCGACCGGGTTGCCGCAGAGCTGCGGCAACTCATCTCCCAGCGCGGCCTCCAGGCCGGCGACCGCCTGCCCGCAGAGCGCGCGCTGGCGCTGGAGCTGGGCGTCTCGCGCACCGCGCTGCGCGAAGCCATCGCCCAGCTCAGCGCGCAGGGCCTGCTCGCCGCCCGGGTGGGCGGCGGCACCTTCGTGCAGGCGGCGCGCACGGCCACCCAGCGGGTGGTCGGGCCGCTGGAGCCCTTCCTACCGCTGTTCCAGGGCGATCCCGAATACCGCTTCGACGTGCTGGAAACCCGCTACGCGCTGGAAGGCGCCACCGCCTGGCATGCCGCGCTGCGCGCCACCGTCGAAGACCGCGACCGCATCCGCGAAGCCTTCGACACCATGATGGCCGCCCACGGCAAGAACGACCCGGCCGGCGAGGCGGTGGCGGATGCCGCCTTCCACCTCTCCATCGCCGAGGCCTCGCACAACCTGGTCCTGCTGCAGGTGATGCGCGGCCTGTTCGACCTGCTGCAGACCAACATCTCCCAGAGCCGGGAGAAGCTCTACGTGTCGCCGCGCACCTTCAACCCGCTGTCCGCACAGCACCGGGAAATGATGGACGCCATCCTGGCCGGCGACCCGCAACGCGCCAGCGCCGCGGCGCACGCCCACCTTGTTTTCGTGCACGACTCCCTGCGCACCCTGGACGAGGACGAAGCCCGCCGGGCCCGCGCCTCCCGCCTTCCACCTGCCGAACGCGAGCGAACATGATCATTTCCGCTTCCACCGACTATCGCGCCGCCGCCGAGAGCCGGCTGCCGCCCTTCCTGTTCCACTACATCGATGGCGGCGCCTACGCCGAGCACACGCTGCGGCGCAATGTCGCCGACCTGGCGGACATCGCCCTGCGCCAGCGCATCCTGCGCAACATGTCCGAGCTCAGCCTGGAAACCGAACTGTTCGGCGAGAAGCTGGCGATGCCGGTGGCGCTGGCGCCGGTCGGCCTCACCGGCATGTATGCCCGCCGCGGCGAAGTGCAGGCGGCGCGGGCGGCGGCGAAGAAGGGCGTGCCCTTCACCCTGTCCACCGTGTCGGTGTGCCCCATCGAGGAAGTGGTGCCGGCCATCAACCGGCCGATGTGGTTCCAGCTCTACGTGCTGAAGGACCGCGGCTTCATGAAGAACGCCCTGGAGCGGGCCAAGGCCGCCGGCGTCACCACCCTGGTGTTCACCGTGGACATGCCCACCCCCGGCGCCCGCTACCGCGACGCCCACTCCGGCATGAGCGGCCCCAACGCGCCGCTGCGCCGCATGCTGCAGGCGGTGACCCACCCCGCCTGGGCCTGGGACGTCGGCCTGCTGGGCAAGCCGCACGACCTCGGCAACATCTCCGCTTACCGCGGCCACCCCACTGGCCTGGCCGACTACATCGGCTGGCTGGCAGCCAACTTCGATCCCTCCATCTCGTGGAAGGACCTGGAGTGGATACGCGAATTCTGGGAAGGCCCGATGGTGATCAAGGGCATCCTCGACCCGGAAGATGCCCGCGACGCGGTGCGCTTCGGCGCCGACGGCATCGTCGTCTCCAACCACGGCGGCCGCCAGCTCGACGGCGTGCTCTCCAGCGCCCGCGCGATGCCGGCCATCGCCGACGCGGTCAAGGGCGAGATCAAGATCCTCGCCGACTCCGGCATCCGCAGCGGCCTGGACGTGGTGCGCATGATCGCCCTCGGCGCCGACGCGGTGATGCTGGGCCGCGCCTTCGTCTACGCCCTGGCCGCCGCCGGCGAGGCCGGCGTGGAGAACCTGCTGACGCTGTTCGAGAAGGAAATGAAGGTGGCGATGACGCTGACCGGGGCCAAGACGATCGCCGAGATCACCCGGGAGTCGCTGGCCGAGGTGACACGGGAAACCAGCGTCTCGCCCTGAGGCGGTCTGCATCAGCGGCGCTGGCCGAAGGGCGCGCCACATCAGCGGGCCGCAGCCACACGCTGCGGCCCGCTGCATTTCTGATCGCCCAGACGCCCCGCTTCTGTCGCGAGCCTGGGTTTTCCCCCTCTCCCCTCGCGGGAGAGGGCCGGGGAGAGGGGGCGCCCCGCAGGGGCGGCCGCGGCTCAGCCCGACCGCTGCTCCCCCTCTCCCCAACCCTCTCCCGCGAGGGGAGAGGGGGCAGCCGTCGCCTGTCTGAGTGGAGATGGCCTCCCTTACGCCAGCTTTCGCTCTGCTCCATGCCTGCGACCCGCCGGCCATCGGTGGATCAGATGAACTGAGCATGCTTCGCTCTTCTATCGCCCGTCAGGGCAGAGGAGAGGTGCTAGTCGCCTGGCCTGAACCCTGTCGAGGCCAGCGCCGGGCCGTGGGCTAGACGCTCACCGCCTTGGGCGGAGCCTCCGCTACCCCGGCCTTCCCCTTCTCCCGCCCTTCCTCGTTCGCCGCCAGGAAATGGTCGATGAACACCCTCAGCCGTGGCGGCATCTGGGTGCTGCGGGGGAAGTAGAGATAGGCGCGGCTCAGCGAGGGCGCGTAGTTCTCCAGCACCGTCACCAGCCGGCCGCTGCGGATGTCCTCCACCGCCATCGACTCGATCACCTGCGCGAGCACCAGCCCGCGCCGCGCCAGGTCCAGTTCCGCGTCCAGGTCGTTCACCACGAAGCGGCCATTCACCTCCAGTTCCACTGGCCGGCCCTCGCGCTGGTAGAACCAGCGCGCCACCCGGCCGCTGGTGATGTAGCGGAAGCGGCTGCAGTCGTGGGCGGCGAGGTCTTCCAGCGTCTGCGGTGGCGGACGGCGGGCGAAGTAGGCGGGGGCGGCCACCGTCGCCAGCCGCTCCGGGGTGCTGATGGGCACCGCCACCATGTCCGCCTCGATGTTGCCGCCCAGGCGCACACCGGCGTCGAAGCCTTCGGCGACGATGTCGGTCAGCCCGTCGTCCAGCGCGAACTCCAGGCCCACCGCCGGATAGCGCTCGGCGAAGCTGGCGACGTGGGGGGAGAACAGCCGGCTGTAGGCCAGCCGCGACAGGGTGATGCGCACCGTGCCGCTGGGCTGGTCGCGCACCTCGTCCAGGGTTTCTATCGCTCCGCCCAGCTCGGCCAGGCCGCGGCGCACGCCGTCCAGTACCCGCGCGCCCTCCTCGGTGAGGCCGACGCGGCGGGTGGTGCGCGCCAGCAGCCGCACGCCCAGGCGCTGCTCCAGCGTGCGCATGGACTGGGACAGCGCCGAGGCCGAGAGGCCCATCTCCGCCGCGGCGCGGCTGAAGCTGGCATGGCGGGCGACGCACTCGAAGGCGGCGAGGGCGGGGAGCAGGGCGGGCTCGATTCTTAAGGCTGGCTTCATGGCTCTTCCATCATTGGCACGTCGATCTTAAAAGACAAAGCGTCTAGGCTGCAGCACGGCATGCAAGAACAACATGGCGCCCACATGCCTGCGCCCTTTTCCTTTTGGCTCCCACCCTTCCTCCCAGGAGACGCCCGATGACCCGTTTCACGCTCAACGGCAAGCAGGTCAGCTCCGAGCTGCCGGACGATACGCCCCTGCTGTGGGCCCTGCGCGACGACCTCAACCTCACCGGCACCAAGTTCGGCTGCGGCATGGGCCTGTGCGGCGCCTGTACGGTGCATATGAACGGCACGCCCATACGCTCCTGTTCCACGCCGCTGTCGGCCGCCGCCGGCACCCGCATCACCACCATCGAGGGCGTGGGCGCCGAGCGCGCCGGCAAGGCGGTGCAGGCGGCCTGGCAGAAGCTGGACGTGGTGCAGTGCGGCTACTGCCAGTCCGGCCAGATCATGTCCGCCACCGCGCTGCTGGCCACGAATCCCAAACCGACCGATGCCGACATCGACGCCGCCATGAGCGGCAACATCTGTCGATGTGCGACCTACGTGCGCATCCGCGCCGCCATCCACGAAGCCGCCAAGGCCCTGGCGTAAGGAGCGCACGATCATGAATTCCCGCATCCACAACGTTTCCCGCCGCGACTTCCTCAAGAGCGGCGCCGGCCTCACCCTGGCGCTGGTGCTGCCGGCGGCGCAGGCCGCCCAGCCGGGCGTGGCCGGCCCCGGCATCGCCGGCAGCGGCCCGCAGGCGGCCGGCAGCTTCTCGCCCAACGCCTTCGTCCGCATCGGCAGCGACGGCACCGTCACCGTGCTCTCCAAGCACCTGGAGATGGGGCAGGGCACCTACACCGGCCTCGCCACCCTGGTCGCCGAAGAACTGGACGCCGACTGGAAGAAGGTGGTGGTGGAAGGCGCGCCGGCGGATGCCGGCCGCTACAACAACCTGTTCTGGGGTCCGGCGCAGGGCACCGGCGGCAGTACCGCCATCGCCAACTCCTTCGAGCAGCTGCGCCAGGCCGGCGCCGCCGCCCGCGCCATGCTGGTGCAGGCCGCCGCCGAGCGCTGGAAGGTGCCGACGGCAGAGATCCAGGTGGCCAACGGCGTCGTCAGCCACGCCAAGAGCGGGCGCAAGGCCGGCTTCGGCGAACTGGCAGAGGCCGCCGGCCGGCTGCCGGTGCCGGAAAAGGTCACGCTGAAGGACCCCAAGGACTTCAAGCTCATCGGCCGCAGCGCGCCGCGCAAGGACAGCGTGGCCAAGACCACCGGCCAGGCGCAATTCACCCAGGATGTGAAGCTGCCCGGCATGCTGGTGGCGGTGGTGGCCCACCCGCCGCGCTTCGGCAGCACGGTGCGCAGCGTGGACGACAAAGCGGCGCGCGCCATTCCCGGCGTGGCGGACGTGGTGCGCATTCCCACCGGCGTCGCGGTGCTGGCCGACAGCTACTGGACGGCGAAGAAGGCCCGCGAGGCGCTGCAGGTGGAATGGGACGATTCCCAGGCCTGGCGCGGCAGCAGCGAGCAGCTCTTCGCCGACTACCGCAAGCTTGCCGCCACCCCCGGCGCGGTCGCCCGCCGCGATGGCGACGCCAGCGGCGAACTCGGCAAGGCCGGCAAGGTGCTGGAGGCGGAGTACGGCTTCCCCTACCTCGCCCATGCGGCCATGGAGCCGCTCAACTGCGTGATGCGGCTGAGTGCCGAGGGCTGCGAGGTGTGGAACGGCGAGCAGTTCCAGACGGTGGACCAGGCCAACCTCGCCCAGCTGTTCGGCCTCAAGCCGGAGCAAGTCACCCTGCACATGCTCTATGCCGGCGGTAGCTTCGGCCGCCGCGCCAATCCGCAGTCCGACTACCTGCTGGAAACCGCCCACATCGTCAAGGCCATAGACGGCCGTGCGCCGGTGAAGCTGGTGTGGTCGCGGGAAGACGACATGCGCGGCGGCTTCTACCGCCCGCTCTACCTGCACCGCCTGCGCGCCGCGCTGGACGGCCAGGGCAAGCCGCTGGCCTGGGAGCAGCGCATCGTCGGCCAGTCCATCATCAAGGGCTCGCCGTTCGAGCCGGTGATGATCAAGGATGGCGTGGACGCCACCTCGGTGGAAGGCGCCGCCAATCTGCCCTACGCCATTCCCAACCTGCTGGTGGACCTGCACACCCCTGGCGCCGAGCTGAAAGTGCCGGTGCAGTGGTGGCGCTCGGTCGGCTCCACCCACACCGGCTTCGCCACTGAAGTGTTCATGGACGAGCTGGCGGTGGCGGCCAAGGCCGACCCGGTGGCCTACCGCATGGACCTGCTCGCCGCCCACCCGCGCCACGCCGGCGTGCTCAAGCTGGCGGCGGACAAGGCCGGCTGGGCCAAGCCGCTGCCCGCGGCCAAGGACGGCAAGCGCGGCCGCGGCGTGGCGGTGCACGAATCCTTCAACAGCTACGTCGCCCAGGTGGTGGAAGTGACGGTGGCGGCTGACGGCAGCTTCAAGGTGGACAGGGTGGTGTGCGCGGTCGACTGCGGCATCGCGGTGAATCCGGACGTGATCCGCGCGCAGATGGAAGGCGGCATCGGCTACGGCCTGGCCGCCGCGCTCACCGGTGCCATCACGCTCAAGGATGGCCAGGTGGAGCAGTCCAACTTCCACGACTACCCGGTGCTGCGCATCAACGAAATGCCCAAGGTGGAGGTGCACATCATGCCGTCGGCGGAGAAGCCTACCGGCGTCGGCGAGCCGGGCGTACCGCCGCTGGCGCCGGCGCTGGCGAATGCGCTGTATGCGGCGACCGGCAAGCGCATCCGGGCCTTGCCCATCGGGGAGCAGTTGAAGGCCTGATGTGGGGGAGGGGCTTGATCCAGCGTTGGGTGCCGCGTGTTGGTCGCCGCCATCGCTGAACATGCCGAGGGCGCCGCGCCTTTCCCCCTCTCCCCTCGCGGGAGAGGGCCGGGGAGAGGGGGCGCCCCGAAGGGGCGACAGTGCCTGTCCGACCGCCGCTCCCCCTCTCCCCCAGCCCCCGCTCCGCGCCCCGGCCCTGCGGCCTGCCGGCCCCAGGGCGCTCCGGCGGGCGAAGCGATGCTTCGCTTTTTCCGCCTACTCCCCGCGAGGGGAGAGGGGAGCCAGGCATGCTCCGCTTGGCCCTCTGAGCAATTGGACAACCCCATACCGGCCCTGAAAACCGCCGGCCACGAACGATCTGGCCATCGCCTCATGCCAACAAGGCGCCAGGACGGACAAAAGCAGTCCCCACGGAGAAACACACATGGATAGCCTGGACCTCGAAGTCCTGCAGGGCGCCCGGCGCTGGCTGAGCGAAGGCCGGCGGGTGCTGCTGGCCACGGTGGTGCGCACCTGGGGCTCCTCGCCGCGCCCGCCCGGCGCCCTGCTGGCGCTGCGCGAGGATGGCCGCGCGGTCGGCTCGGTGTCCGGCGGCTGCATCGAGGACGACCTGATGCACCGCCTGCGTGGCGAAGGCATGCCGGCGCGCCCCCAATTGGTGAGCTACGGCGTGGGCGCCGAAGAAGCCCGCCGCTTCGGCCTGCCCTGCGGCGGCACCATGGAACTGGTGCTGGAACCGCTCGCCGACGCGAGCGCGCTGGACGCGCTCCTCGCCCGCCTCGCCGCCGGCGAACTCACCGAACGCCGCCTCGACATGGCCAGCGGCCAGGCCACGCTCGCCCCCGCCCATCCCGAACAAGGCTTGGACTACGACGGCGCCACCCTCACCAGCGTCTTCGGCCCGCGCTACCGGCTGCTCTTGATCGGCGCCGGCCAGCTCTCCGCCAGCCTCGCCCGCATCGCCCAGGACCTCGACTTCGCCGTCACCATTTGCGACCCGCGCGAAGAATGGGCCGAAGAGTGGAGCGTGCCCGGCACCACCCTCACCCGCGACATGCCGGACGACGTCGTTACCGCCATGCGCCCGGATGCCAGAACCGCCGTCATCGCCCTGACCCACGACCCCAAGCTCGACGACCTCGCGCTGATGGAAGCCCTGCGCTCGCCCGCCTTCTACGTCGCCGCGCTGGGTTCCCGCCGCAACAACGCCGCCCGCCGCGAACGGCTGCGCGAGTTCGACCTCAGTGCATCCCAGGTCGCCGCCCTGCGCGGCCCGGCCGGGCTCTACATCGGCAGCCGCACGCCGGGCGAGATCGCCGTCTCCATCGCCGCCGAACTGGTGGCGGTGAAGAACGGGGTGACGCCGGAGCGGGTGCTGCCGGTGGCCGAAGCGAAGGCGGCGCTGGAGCTGGCGGCGGACACCTTGTCGGCTTGCGCGGTGGGTGGGCGAGGGCAGTGAGGCGGGCGATGCTCCGGCACGTCCGAACGGGCCCGATAGCCGTGTGCCTCCGCCGCGGGACCACCCTTTCGACTGCTCACTGCGCTGCACAGGCACTCGAGCGCGGTAACTGAACGCGCTCCTGCTGGATGAAGCCGGGGCCTGGAGACGGAATTCCCCGCGTCCAGCCCGGCTGGCGCGATGCCCATGGACCTTGCCCGGCGCGCAGGGTGTTCCACCGGCCAAGACAGGGCACGGCCCCGGTATTCGTGCCGCCAAGCGGCCAGGGCGCGGCCGCCGCCGGGTGCCCGATGCTGGCATCCGCGCCTTCCCGCACCCACAATCCAGCCCACACACAGACCAAGGGAGGCACCCATGTATCCGGCACTCACCGCGTTCTACGGCGCGCTGCTCGGCATCCTCTTCGTCGCGCTCTCCCTGTGGGTGTCGATGGCGCGGGCCAGCCACCGGGTGCATCACGGCGACGGCGGCCACGACGACCTGCAGCGCCGCATCCGCAGCCAGGCCAACTTCGCCGAATACGTGCCGCTGGCCTTGCTGCTGATCGGCATGGCGGAGATCGGCGGCATCGAACCGGCCTGGATCAACGCCCTGCTGCTGGCCTTGCTGCTCGCCCGCATCGCCCACCCCTTCGGCATGACCGCCCGCGAAGGCTCGCCGCGCCAGTACGCCCTGCGCGGGCTGGGCATGCTGGTGACCTGGGCGGTGATCCTCATCGCCGCGGTGCTGCTGCTGTTGCGCTGAGCACTTCAACGAGTACGACCATGAATTCCCTTCCCCTGCGCGGCATCCTGCTCGCGGCCGGCTACGGCCGGCGTTTCGATCCCGCCGGCGGGCGGGACAAGCTGCTGCAGCCGCTGGCCGACGGCCGGCCGGTGCTGTGGCACAGCGCGCGGGCCCTGTGCGAGGCCCTGCCCGGCAGCCTGGCGGTGCTGCGTCCGGGGCAGGCTGAGCGGGCGCGCTGGCTGCGCGAGGCCGGCTGCGAGGTGGTGGAGAGCACCGCGGCGGAAGCCGGCATGGGTGCGGCGCTGGCGGCGGGTGTGGCTGCGTCCGCCCAGGCTGGCGGCTGGCTGATCGCGCTGGCGGACATGCCCTGGCTGCCGGTGGCGGCGATACGCATGGTGGCCGCGGCGGTGGATGGGCCGGAGGTGGTGGCGGCCGCGGCTCACGCTGGTCGGCGTGGCCATCCGGTGGGGTTTGGTGCCGCTTGGGGGGCGGGCTTGATGGCTTGCGGTGGTGATACCGGTGCCCGGGAACTGCTGCGCGGGGCTGCGCCGCGCTTGCTTGAGTGGGCGGATGACAGCGTGTTGCGGGATGTGGATGTGCTGGCGGATCTGGAGGGCGAGGGGCGGGGAGGGGCGCGGGAGCCTGGTGCGTAGCCGCCCCTTTGGGGCGCCCCCTCTCCCCGGCCCCCGCTCCACGCCCCGGCCCTGCGGCCTGCCGGCCCCAGGGCGCTCCGGCGGGCGAAGCGATGCTTCGCTTTTTCCGCCTACGCCCCGCGAGGGGAGAGGGGGCAAGGCAACCCCGCGGCGGGTAAAGCGGTGGGGGTAGCGATAATCGCCCAAACTCCCAAGCATCTGCTGACCGGCCCAACAGCCCAACAGCCCAATAGTCACCCTGTAGCGCGCTCAGCCCCTTTTTTCTGAGACGAACTGGCGCTATTCCGCCTCTCACCCATCGTCTCCTCCAGCGCTTGCCGCAACCGCCTCACCGCCTCATCCATCTGCCCTTCCGGCGTTCCCCCGTAGCCCAGCAGCAAGCCGCGACAGTCCAGCGGCGCTTGTACATAGCGGCTGAGCGCTTGCACGCCCAGGCCGAGTTCGCGGGCGCGATGGGCGAGGGCGAGGTCGTCGGTGGTTTCGGGCAGGCGCAGTACCAGGTGCAGGCCGGCCTGGCCGCCGTCCAGCGGCAGGTCGCCGAAGGTGTTGCCCAGGTGGTGGGCGAGGGCTTCGCGCAGCGCGGCCTGGCGGCGTTCGCCGCGGCGGCGGCTGCGGCGCAGGTGGGCGGTGTAGTGGCCGCGGCGGAGGAAGTCCGCCAGGGCGGCCTGTTCCATCGCCTGGCCCGGCCGGGTGGTCTGGCTGGCGGCGCGGGTGAAGGCTTCCGCCAGCGCGGGCGGCACCACCAGGTAGCCGATGCGCAAGCCGGGGTAGAGCGTCTTGCTGAAGGTGCCGGCGTGGATCGCCGGGGCACCGGGGCGCAGGCCGAACAGCGCAGGCAGGGCGGGGCCGCCGCGGCGGAATTCGCTGTCGTAGTCGTCCTCGATGATCCAGCCGCCGGCCGCCTGCACGCCGTCCAGCAGCGCCAGCCGGCGGCGCAGCGACAGTTCCTGGCCGCTGGGGTACTGGTGGGTGGGGGTGACCAGCACCAGGCGCGGTGGGTGGTGGCGGAAGTCCGTGGCGTCGAAGGTCATGCCTTCGGCGTCCACCGCCATCGGCCGCAGGCGCAGGCCGGCGAGGCTGAGGGCGGTGGCGGCGGGCGGATAGCCGGGGTTCTCCACCCAGGCGCAGTCGCCGGCATCCGCCAGCAGGCGGGCGCACAGCTCCAGCGCGGCATGCACGCCGGCGGTGACGATGATCTGCTCCGGTGCCACCGCGAAGCCGCGCAGGCCGGCGAGGTGGTCGGCCAGCGCTTCGCGCAGCGCTGGTTCGCCGCTGCCGGTGCTGTAGCCGAGCTGGCGCGGGGTGGCCTGGCGCCAGGCCCGTTCCAGGCAGGCGCGCCAGGCGCGGAAGGGGAAGTCGGCCAGATCCTGCATGCCGGGCGCCAGTGGCCAGGTGGCGGTGGTGCTGTGTTCGTCCTGGTCCGGCCGCAGCACCGCCTGGGCGCGTTGCGACAGACGAGGAGCTTGTTCGGTGCGCGCGGCGGCGGCCGGCGCCGGCAACGCGGCGACCCGGCTGCCGTGGCGATCCGCCTGCAGGCAGCCTTCCGCCGCCAGTTGTTCGTAGGCGTGCAGCACGGTGTTGCGGGCGATGCCGAGTTCGGCCGCCAGCGCGCGGCTGGCCGGCAGGCGGCTGCCGGCGCCGAGCCGTCCCTCGGCGATGGCGGCGCGCAGGCGGCGGTAGAGCAGGTGCTGGCGCGGCACGCCGGCGGGCAGCGGCGGCGCCAGCAGCCAGGTGAAATCCATGGTGGCTCCATCTGGAGGCTGTCTGGTGGTGCTAGGGATGGTGCCACGCCGCGGGCAGCATGGGGCCTTCCCCCTGAACCGGAGTTCGTGATGTCACTGCCGCCCGAAGCTTCTTCCTCCACCGCGCCGTCCGCCCGCAGCCGGGTGCGCCGGCGGCCGGAGCGCGCCCGCTACGATGCGGACACCGTCGCCGCCATCCTGGACAGCGCGCTGGTCTGCCACATCGCCTTCCAGTGGGAAGGCTCGGTGCATGCGCTGGGCACCGCCCACTGGCGCGAGGGCGAGCATCTCTACATCCACGGCGCGCGTGCCTCGCGCATGCTGAAGGCGCTCACCGCCGGCCAGGCCTGTGTCACCGTCACCCAGGTGGATGGCCTGGTGTTCGGCCGCACGCCGCTGCACCACTCGATGAACTATCGCTCGGTGGTGGCCTACGGCCAGTTCGAACTGGTGGAGGACGAGGCGGAGAAGGCGGCGCGGCTGGAGGCCTTCATCGAGCGCCTGGCGCCGGGCCGCTGGGCGACGCTGCGGCCGATGAACGACAAGGAGCTGGCCGCCACCGCGGTGCTGCGCCTGCCGTTGGACGAGGTGTCGGCCAAGATCCGCGACTACGGCGTGATCGACGAGGAGGCCGACCTGTCCTGGCCGGTATGGGCCGGCGTGGTGCCGCTGGCCCAGCTGCGCCGCCCGCCGGTCGCGGATGCGCAGAGCAAGGTGGCGGAGGCTCCGGCCGGGCTGGGCATCGTCGTGCCGCCGGTGTGACGCATCCGCCGCCGCTGCGCTGCGGCATTCGCTTACACTCGCCCGGCATGAAGAAAACGGGATGAGCAAGTGACGCAGCATCATGAAGACGTGGCCCGCTACCGGGCCAATCTGCAGGACGAAATCGACAGTGCCGCCCTGTACAGGGCGATGGCCGAGGAGGAACGTTCCCCCGATATCGCCGAGCTTTACCTGCGCCTGGCCCAGGTGGAGGAAAGCCACGCCGCCTTCTGGCGCCGGCGCATCGGCAAGCTGGTGGGGGTGGAGCCGGTGCCCAGGCCGAGCTGGCGGGCGCGGGTGATGATCTGGGCCACCCAGCGCCTGGGTGTGAACGCGGTGCTGCCGACGGTGATGAACCAGGAAGCCACCAACCGCACCATGTACGACAGCCAGCGCGAGGCCCAGGGCACGGCGCTGCCGGCGCAGGAGCGCTCCCACGCCCGTCTGCTGGCGCATTTGGCGAGCCGCTCCCGCCACGGCTGGAATGGCGCCCGCTACGCCCAGCTCGAAGGCCGCCACGGCGCAGGCGGCGGCAACACCCTGCGGGCGGTGGTGCTGGGGGTGAACGATGGGCTGGTATCCACCCTGAGCCTGGTGATGGGCGTGGCCGGCGCCGCTTTTTCCTCGTCCACCGTGCTGATGACCGCTGCCGCTGGCGCGCTGGCCGGCGCCTGCTCGATGGCGATGGGCGAGTGGATCTCGGTGCAGAGTTCGCGCGAGCTGTACCAGCGCCAGATCGAGGCGGAGCGCGACGAGCTGGAGCATGTGCCGGCGGAGGAGAAGGAAGAGCTGGTGTTGATCTACCAGGCCAAGGGCTTCTCCTCGGAAGAGGCGCGCACCATCGCCTCGCGGGTGATCAGCGACAAGGATTCGGCGCTGGACACGCTGGTGCGGGAAGAGCTGGGCATCAACCCGGACGACCTAGGCGGCTCCGCCTGGGCGGCGGCCGGTTCCTCCTTCCTCGTCTTCATCGTCGGCGCGCTGGTGCCGGCGCTGCCGCTGCTGTTGCTGGAGGGCGAACAGGCCATCGTCGCCAGCGCCACCGCCAGCGGTATCGCGCTGTTCGCCATCGGCGCCGCCATCACGGTATTCACTGGCGGCGGCGCCATCCGCAGCGGTCTGCGGCAACTGGCGATAGGCGCGGCGGCGGCGGCGGTGACCTACGGCGCGGGGATGCTGTTCGGGGTGGCGATTCACTGAGGTGGTGGTGTGGTCGCTGGGGCTTTCTCTCCACATCGGCAAGGGTGCGGGAAAGGGGCGCCCGATGAGGGGCGTTAAAGGAGGTTCGAGCGCCTAAGCCCCCTCTCCCTCAGCCCCTCTCCCGCAAGGGGCGAGGGGAGAAACCCGATTGGGGGTCGATGCGGTGGCGCTTATTTTCCGTGGGGGATGGAGTTTTTCCGGGCGATTGACTGACGCACTGCGTTGATCGCACCGGGGAGCTACTCCCTCTCCCCTCGCGGGAGAGCAACCGTGTTCGCCGTCAAGCCGTCGATGGGTTCCAGCGGGAGCTGTTCTTGATCATGGCGTTCATGATGGTCAGCAGCTTGCGCATGCAGGCCACGATGA
>Ga0206116_1000288_pt1 | contig 66874 bp, 60 predicted proteins | sample 3A1Ametagenome_FD_178000 | JGI IMG/M metagenome (GOLD analysis project Ga0206116, IMG submission 178000) | Enriched microbial communities from leaf-cutter ant dump, University of Wisconsin, Madison, United States - 3A1A | ecosystem: Environmental > Terrestrial > Nest > Insects nest > Nest dump...
CAGAGGTATCCGTTTTGAAGGTAGCGGTGTATTTCCCGGCAGTACGCTTAGCCTGAAAATCCAGGTCGTCGGGAAACAGGCCTTTGAATTCCATTCCTGAGATTTTGACCGGAACTACGGCCGACGGCTTGTAGCTGATGGTGATGGCATCGCCCGGTTTGGGCTTTTCCGGCGAAAAAGTGAACTCACCCTGTGCAAAGGCAGCACAGGAAAGCAGAGCAGAAAACGCGATAGTAAGGATCTTTTTCATGTGTTTGGAGTTTCATTGACGGCTAAATATACGGAAATGATCGTAAAAATCCCAAATAATAACTATTTTTTTAGGTATAACAGGCTGCCCGAAAAGACTTATTCGTGTGAAAATGAAGGTGCCTGAAAAGGAGCAGCGAACCGCTCTTTTTCAGGCACCTTCCTGCAGATCCTATCCGGATAAGATCTCTTATTTCTTCTTCAGGTAAACATTCCCGCTAAAGCTGGTGATGCTGAAGTAAACCCCGCCATCGTTAATGGTATAATCGTAGCGGTCCAGGTTTCTCCTCCGGGTGGCAGACACCGAAGCAAGTGCCAGTTTTTCATTGACCCGTGCGCGCTGGCCCACCACTGTCACGCCTTCGTCACTGCGGAAATTAATATTACCCTGTCCTACACTTACTGCATCTCCGGAAGATGACAAGCTGGAGAATCCGTTAACAATCACGGCATCAAGCCGGTCATTTCCTGTTTTCTTTTCCACTTTCTTCAACTCAAAATCCGTGTATGCATTTCCTCTTGTCGAGTTCATAGTAAGATTGGCTTTGGTACTTGCCGGCAGGATGACTTCTACATCGCCGTCGGTATTGATAGAGCTGATCTTATCCTGGGCCAGTTTTGAAAATTCGATATGCGTGGTGCCGCCATAAGAAGAATTATTGGCTATAATATTTCCTGAAAAATCCGAAATATTCATGTTACATCCGGTGCAGCTTACCTCCAGCTCACCCTCAAAAGACCGTATCTGCAAGGGCTCTTTGCCGCCCCAATAGCCCATGTGGCTTTCTCTGAACCGGGTCATTACGCCGTGGGGCACTTTTATAACATAGTTTTTGAAGAGCTTGTTGGCATTCGGGATATTGATTGTCAGCACCCTGATCTCTTCTTCTTTTTCCTCTCCTTTCTCATTGATCGAAGTAACCACTTTAACGGTTTCTTCCTCTACCCGGGCAGAGATACCGGTATTATCCACTCCTCCGGCGGTTACCATCCGCAGTCCAGCCGCTTTCTCCGGCACTTTCCCTTCTCCGCCTTCGGCTTCAATGATCACGCTGTTTCCGGCATAGCCTTCAATGACCAGGCCTGAAGAAGGCCCTGTGATATTCACCAGCCCTTTAAAGTTCTTTACTTCGTACTGTTTCTTTTCCTGTGCTCCGGAAAAATGAGCGGCCATTAAAGCCCACGATACTAAAATCAGCTTTTTCATAATTTTTTTACATGTTTAAAACTTTTATACCAAATTCTGCCCGGTCCCTGATGTTTTCAGACACATCAGGGTTATTGATAATACCGGCAAAGACCGGCAGCGCCTTCACCTCTCTGAGTTCTATCAGTTTCGTTATTAATGCCATTTGTAAGGAAGGATCACGCTGCTCGGCCAGTGTCAGCACGAGGTTCTCCCGCATGGCCGGGCTCAGCTCAAAGCGGCCCACGGCATCCAGTGCTGCCAGGCGCACATTCACACTGGGGTCTTTTTCGAGGGTCTGAAAAAGCGCATCCATCAATGCCCCGTCGGCCGCATCCAGGTTATAGCTGTAATTGATGGCTTCCAGGCGGGAAGCCGCCGACTCCTGGCGTAACATAGCCAGGATCATTTTGTGCTGCACCTCGTTGATCTCGCCTACTTCTTTCCTGATATTGGCCAGCTCTTCCATCACGGCCGGCTGTTTCCGTGATGCTTTTTCCTGCCCGTGGCCTTCGGCCTCCTCTTTCACCCGGACGGTGTCGCGCAGGGTGATGTAGATGGGTTTCTCTACGGTAACGATCTCTTTCTCCGGTTTCCGGCTGCCGAAATAGTATGCCCCTGCCACCGCCAGGATCATGGCTGCATAGCGGAGAATCTCCCCGAAAGAAACCCGGAAACGCGGAGTTGCCTTGCTTTTTTCTCCTTCCAGGAAAGCATAGAAGCGGTCATTGGCCTCTCCGGACACTTCCGGCTGTACAGCTTCGGGCAATTCATTGAAAAGCTGCTTCAGCTCTTCAAATTCCTGTTGGGCTTCCGGGTTCTCCGAAAAGAAGCTGAGCAGCTCTTTTTCGGAGAGCTTCCCTTCCAGGTAGTCCGCAAAAATTTCTTCTACATTCTTCATTCCATTTGAAAATAAATTTCCCGTAAAATCTTTAGTCCCCGGTGTACTCTCACTTTCACCAGCGATACGCTGATCTGCAGTATTTCTGCGATTTCATCGTATTTCAGCTCTTCGTACCGACTGAGCAGGATCACCTCCTTATATTCCGGCGGAAGCTTCTCCAGCGCCCGCTTCAGCTGGTATTCCTGCTCCCCGTCATAAGCACTGCTCTCATCTTCTATTTCCGTATCGAGCCCGGAAAACATATACCGGTTTTTCTGCAGGAAATCCTGGAGCACGTTCCGGGCTATCCTGAAAAGCCAGGGCCGGAACACATAGTTTTCTGCAAAGCTTTTCCGGTAGTGGATGATCCGGTAAAAAACCTGCTGCATCAGGTCTTCCGAACTATCCCTGTTCACAGAACTCCGGCAGAAATATCCCAGCACAGGGCGTTTGTACCGCTCGTAAAGAACGGCGGCCTTGTCTAAATCTCCGCCTGCTAAGGCCATCATGGCCTGCTCATCTGTCATAGGAGTTTCCTTCGGGTATTCTGTTTAGAAAAACCGGATAAAAAGAGAAAGGTTACAACGGACTCAATTTTTTTTTCAGGCGCCGGGTAAGCACACGGCAATTCCTGCATTAAAACTGTTCTTCCACCATGATGTCGGCAATCAGCGCTTCTATTTTGCGCGAAACCCACGGCTTGCAGAAATGGAACAGGACAAACAGCAAACTATACAGCCCTGTAATGCAGGCATAGCCTATCCAGTAGCTTCGGGTATAGTAATTAATAATAGCGGCAGCCAGGATGTTCAGAAGAAGAAAAATGATAAATATAAAAATGGCTACCAGCACATTCATGACTATCTTGGCCAGCAGCTTTTCTACCTTGGCCAGCAGTTCAAGCTTCTTTAATTCAAATTTAGACTCAGCAATCTTCAGGAGATTATCTTTGAGCTCGTCTATTTTCAGAAAGTCGGAAATTGATGTCTTTAAGCTCATAAGCAGGATGTTTTTAGTTTAAATCGCATCTACATTCACCACCACGTGTACGGATTTGAATTTCTTACCGGTAATCAAATTTACAATTTCTTTTTGAAGATACCGCTTGGCGGCCTGAATATTCATCTTGTCTTTTTCCAGCTTCAGCCAGATCACAAACAGGTATTTGTTACGGATACGCTCTACCAGCGCCTTCTCAGGCCCCATCACGCGCTGCGGGCCCAGGAAGCTTTTCAGTACTTCTGCCAGGTGTTCTGCCGCCTGGTGCGCCAGCACCTGGTCAGCATCTTTTACGGTAATTTCTATGATCCGGGAGAAGGGCGGATAATTATACCCCTCACGCTCCCGGAGCTCGGTTTCGTAAAAGCCTGTATAATCATGGGCCAGTACATATTGTAAAACGCGGTTCTGCGGGTTATTCGTCTGTATGAGCACCTTTCCTTTTTCTTCCCGCCGGCCGGCCCGGCCGCTTACCTGCGTAATCAGCTGAAAGGCCCTTTCTGCCGCCCGGAAATCAGGGAAGTGGATCATCTTATCGGCATTGAACACACCCACCAGGCTTACGCGGTCAAAGTCCAGCCCCTTGGAGACCATCTGGGTTCCCACCAGGATATCCACGTCGCCCCCTTCAAATTCCCCGATAATGTGCTCGTATGCATTTTTGGTACGGGTGGTATCCAGGTCCATCCGCAGAATACGGGCTTCGGGAAAAAGCTCATGCAGGTCATCTTCGATACGCTCGGTTCCCACTCCCACCGATCTGACCCGGGGCGAGCCGCAGGCCGGGCATACCCGGGGTACAGGTTCGGTATAGCCGCAATAGTGGCACACCATGGTTTTTTCATGCAAATGATGGGTCAGCGTTACCGAGCATTGGTTGCAATGCGGTATCCAGTTGCATTCGGGGCAGTTTACATAGGGGGCGTATCCCCGGCGGTTCTGAAAGATGATGCTCTGCTTTTTTCGCTCCAGGTTTTCCCGTATCCCTTCCAGGAGTACCTGGCTGAATTCCTTTTGCAGGGTTTTGCTTTCCCGTTCTACCCGGAGGTTTACCAGCTGTATATCGGGAAGCTGTGCATCTCCGAAACGCTCGGAAAGGGTAACCAGCCCGTATTTCCCGCTCTGCGCCTGGTAATACGACTCAATAGACGGTGTGGCCGATCCCAGCAATACTTTAGCATGCATTTTCCCGGCCAGCATAATGGCCACATCACGGGCGTGATAACGGGGCGCCGGGTCAAACTGCTTATAAGAGGCCTCGTGCTCTTCGTCAACAATGATGAGGCCCAGGTCAGAAAACGGCAGAAAGACCGACGACCTTACGCCCACCACAAAGCGGAATTTCTTTTCCAGCACCCCCCGCCATACTTCTACCCGTTCATTGTCTGAAAATTTAGAATGGTATACGCCCATGGTATCGCCGAAAACCCGTTTCAGCCGGCGTACAATCTGGGTGGTCAGTGCAATCTCCGGGAGAAGGAAGAGCACTTCCGTACCCGAGTCCAGCGCTTTTTTGATGATATCAATGTATATCTCGGTCTTGCCGCTCCCGGTGATGCCGTGAAACAGCACTACATCTCTCTCGTTAAAGCGGGCCATGATTTCATCTGACGCCTGCTGCTGGACCCCTGAAAGCATGATTTCGCCTCCCCCGCTTTCATTGCCAAACCGCGACACCCGTACCTCAAACTGTTCAAAAATTCCTTTTTCCAGCAGGCTGTTCAGCGCTGCATCTGAAATTCCCTGCTCTTTGAAAACGGACTTCTCCACGCCTTCCCGGTTGCGGTAAGGCAGCTCTTCCACAGGAATCAGGCTGAGGTATTTTAGCAGGGCTTCCTGCTGCTTCCGGGCTTTCCCCAGGCTTTCTACCAGCAGCAAAACATTTTCATCCGATTCGTATTCCCCGGCCAGGCGGATCATCCTGACCCGTTTGGGCCGGTATCGCTCACTGACTTCCTCGTAGAGCACCACCGCATGTTTGGCCACCAGGCCTTTGATGAATTTCGCCAGGTCATTATCGCCGATCAGGCGCACCGATTCTTCGTAGGAGAGCGAGTCTTCGCGGATGAGCACATCCAGGAACGATCGTTCCAGCTCATTCAGAAGCTCGTAATGATTGAAATCAGGGTTGTATTGAATTTTTGACTGCGAGCTGATCTTCAGCCCGGAGGGCAGGGCCATATTCAGCACTTCGCCCGCCGTGCACATGTAGTATTCTGCCACCCATTGAAAAAGCCAGAGCTGGTAGCCGGTGACCACCGGTTCGGTATCCAGCAACTCCCGGATGTATTTGGCCGGGTATTTCTCAGGCGGCGTATCGTGCAGACTGACCACCAGGGCCGTCACTACCCGTGATTTGCCAAATTCTACCACCACACGCGCCCCCGTTTTCACCAGGGGGGCAATCTCCCGCGGCAGCCGGTAGGTAAAAAACTGCGGAACAGGCACGGGCAGAACCACATCAATGAAAAGCGCTGTGTTTTCCATAACACAAAGTTAAACCCGGATCATGCATTACTGACGGGCTACGCTATAATTTTACTTCGTACCCGTTGCACCATCCGGGCTATACCAGCTGCCCGTAAACGAGCGGTTGTTTACAGTTCTCCTTTCTTCATCCGGTTAACGGCATAATCTACTGCCCGGGCCGTGAAGGCCATATACGTCAGTGAAGGGTTCTGCGTAGAAGTAGAGGTCATAGAGGCACCATCGGTCACAAATACATTCTGGCAGTGGTGCAACGCATGCCATTTGTCGAGGAGCGAGGTTTTGGGGTCATGGCCCATCCGTACGCCGCCCATTTCATGGATATCATTGCCGGGGTTTCGCTTGGATTCATGGGTTTTAATGTTTTTGAAACCCGCTTTTTCAAACATTTCGGTAAATTGATCCATGTAATCCTGCTCCATTTTTTTATCGTTCTCATCGTAATCGATGGAAATTCTGAGCAGCGGAATTCCCCAGGCATCTTTTTGGGCGGAATCCAGGGCCACGTAATTGCTTTCTTTCGGAATGGTCTCGCCCATCATGTGTGAGCCAACCGACCAGTAATCGTTGTACTTCCGGGTATCCAGGCCGTTTTTCAATTCTTCTCCCCAGCCTTCACCGCCGTAGTAGGGGCTTCTCGAGGCCTGGAAACCGGCCGCATACCCTCTCAGGAAGTCGGTTTCCTGCTTTTCCACATTCCGGAAACGCGGAACATACGGAGAATTCGGCCTTCTGCCGTCTGTGGTTTTATCCAGGAAGCCCTCGTATTCGGCCGAAATGGTCCGGTTGTAATTATGAAATGCCACGTATTTACCCAGCAGGCCGCTGTCGTTACCGAGCCCGTTAGGAAAACGGGAAGAGGTACTGTTCAGCAGGATCAGGTTGGAGTTCAGCGCTGCGGCATTCAGGAAAATGACTTTGGCAAAGAAATCAATTTCTTCTTTGGTGTTGGCATCAATAACCTTCACCCCGCTGGCCTTGCCCAGCTTTTCATCGTAAATGATAGAATGTACCACTGAATGCGGGCGCAGGGTCATGTTGCCGGTTCTTTCTGCTGCCGGAAGCGTAGACGAGTTGCTGCTGAAATACCCGCCATACGGACAGCCCCGCTCACAGATGGTGCGGTGCATGCATTTTGAACGGTTCTGATCCAGGTAAATCTGGCGGTTATCGGTCAGGTGGGCACAACGCCCCTGGATAATATTCCGGTCTTTGTAATGCTTGCCGACCTGCTGCTGGAAGTACGACTCCACGCAGTTCATTTCATGTGCGGGCAGGAACTCGCCGTCGGGCAGGTTCTTCAGCCCGTCGCGGTTGCCTGAAATCCCGGCAAATCGCTCCACATAGCTGTACCAGGGCGCAATATCGGCATAACGGATGGGCCAGTCTACGGAGAAGCCGTCACGGGCCGGTCCTTCAAAATCAAAATCAGACCAGCGCTGGGTTTGCCGGGCCCACAGCAGCGACTTCCCGCCTGTCTGGTATCCCCGCAGCCAGTCGAAAGGCTTTTCCTGGATGTACGGATGTTCATTATCTTTGACAAAGAAATGCTCTGTACCCTCGTAAAAGGCGTAGCAACGGCTGGCGATAGGGTTGGCTTCTTTCACCTCGCGTGTCAGCTGGTTCCGGTGTTCAAACTCCCACGGCATCATATTGGTGGTAGGATAGTCGGTAATGTGCTTTACCTCCCGGCCTCTTTCCAGCACCAGTGTTTTCAGTCCTTTTTCGCAAAATTGTTTGGCTGCCCAGCCACCGCTGATCCCTGAGCCGATAACAATGGCGTCAAAGGTGCGGTCTTTTACAGAGTCTATGTTGATATTAGGCATTTTCATTAAGGTTTACACAGCCTATGTAACGGCCGGGAATAAATTCAAACTGACGGATATTCGTCATTACATATTCGGAAGAATTGTAGCCCCGCACGGTCAGGCCCTTTAACAGGCTGATGAATTTGTCATCTTCGGGGAAAGACTTTAAAACTTCCAGCCTTTCGGCAGGAGTGGTCAGCTTAAATGCTTTGGAAAACATTTTTTTGGATTGCTTATCGAGCTCTACCAGCCCGTCACCGAATAGTGTCTGCGCCTCCGGGTCATAGCAATCGGTGAGCATTTTGGCCACAAAAAGGTCTACTCCCAGCGACTTCGCACCCGGAGTACCCGTTTCAGGAATGATGGCTTCTACGGCTGCTGCCAGAATGGCCTGCCTGTTTTCATTGAATAAGGTTGAATCCCCGATTTTTGATTTATTCCACCAAACCAGTCCCGCCGGAATGGCTACCGCTGCAGCGGCACCGAGGCTTATTGCTTGTCGTCTGTTCATACTGCCAAGTTTGAGGCAATTTAAAGCAATTTATGGAAAACAGCATTACACAAAGAAAGAAAAACTTGCTTTTGGAGCAGTTTCCGATATTTGATTCTGAAAATGGAAAATCTTATCCGTAAATGCTGTTCTATATATAAATCACATTGAACCGTAAATCCAGCGGATCAAACACGGCAAACAGCTTATTGATAAATGCCGGGTCATTCAGGTAAAAGTTCAGGAAATTATCTTTTCGCTCCTGCTGGCTTCCGCCGGGGAAAAGCTTCTCTTTGAGGCCGGTCAGCTGGCTTATAGCAGTATCGAATTTGCGTTCTTCGGCCTTTTTGATACGGGCTTCGAGGTGATTCAGGCTTTTCAGGGCCTTGGTTTTTTCCGCCTCAATGACTCCTTCGAGCGTGGGGTCTACTTCCCGGGCTTTTGAAACAATGGCCGCAAAGGCTGCTGCAATTGCATCCTCTTCGGTTTTCAGGCTGAGGCTGTTTTCCGAATGCTTTTTCACATAGGTTTTCCGGAGGGCGGCATCGTCAAGATAAAGCTCTTCCACGCTTACACCCAGCTTGTCCATCCGCTTTTTCAGGCTTCCGTTAACCACCAGAGCCATATTGCGGGGAAGCAGCACAGGAAACGCCACATTGTAATGTTCAAAAACACCCTTCAGCTGCAGCCAGTAAGCCAGCTCAGAGGGGCCACCGAGGTAAGCCAGGTTTGGCAGGATCATTTCCTCGTAAAGCGGCCGCATGGCTACGTTCGGGCTGATCTTCTCGGGGCTTTCATCGAGCAGGGCCTTCATTTCACCGGGGGTGAAGCTGATAGCCGTATCCACCACCGTATAGCGGTCACCGTTAAATTCAATTCTTTCCCGCAGGCCTGAGTCTTTATAAAACAGGTTGATATCGCGGCCGTTGATCTGTGGCTTATACCCCAGCTTTTCCAGCTCAGCGCTGCTGGCATCCAGCGCTTTTTTTACAGAATGGTTCTGCAGCTCATCCCACATTGCCGGCGCAAAGAGGCGTTTGAGCTCACGGTCATTCCCGTCTACACATACCAGGCCGTGCTCCCCGAAAAGGGCATGCATATACCGGCGCACCGCGCCTGCCAGCGTATCGTTTTCAGCATAAGCCTGCCGGAAGACCTCCGGTTTATCTTTCAGCTCGTCAAAGATCCTGCTGATTCCTTCCGGATCCATTTCGCCTACCGCTCCTTTCTGATCCGTTTCCCAGGTATATTTCTGACCAAAAAGATGAAACGAGGCGATTTCTTCAAAGTCATGATCTTCGGTGGCCATCCAGTATACCGGCACAAAATTATACTCCGGCATAGCCGCCTTTAACTGAGCGGCCAGGTTAATGGTGCTTACAATTTTATAAATCACATACAGGGGACCGGTAAAGATATTGAGCTGGTGGCCGGTGGTAACAGTAAAGGTATTTTCCTGCAGCAAAAGGTCCAGTCGGGGCAGGTTTTCCATACCGGCATACTGACGCTTCAAAGCTGCCGTAAGAACAGCCCGGTGCATAAATTTCTTCGCTTTTACCTGGGCTCTGAACCCTTCTATATCGGGAAAATGGCCATAAAGCGGCTTCAACTCCTCCCGACGGCTTATATAATCCAGAAACAGCTTCGGAAAGTTGGCGACCTGCCCGAAGGGCAGCTTTTTAATTTCAGATTGCAATTATTCGACTTTTTCAGATTAAAACAATCCCCCGCCGGTTTCAGTTTCCCGTATACCTTTATTTGTATCTTTGTACCCGGATCAGGGTTAAATTAAAAACAGATTTGGGTATTCGGGAAACATCGGACGGTTCGGTAACTTTCTATTCGGAAAAATACGGTCAGACCTACCATTCCATACACGGCGCCAGAACGGAGTCGGAGCGGGTATTCATAGAGCTGGGGCTGACGTATGCCGCTACCGTATTTCATGAGCTGAATATCCTGGAGGTGGGCTTCGGAACGGGTTTGAATGCCTGGCTGACGCAGCAAAAGGTAGCCGGGTGGCAGATCCCGGTAAATTATACAGGCATTGAAGCCTACCCGCTGGCTCCTTCCGACTACCAAATGCTGCCGCCTGAACTCTGCACTCTGCAGGAACTGCCGTGGGAGGTGCCGCACACCATTTCTCCGGGTTTCAACGTTATTAAGAAGAAGGCCCGGCTGGAAGATTTTCACAGTGACACCCTCTTTCACCTGGTTTATTTTGATGCCTTCTCCCCCGATGCGCAGCCTGAGCTCTGGTCATCAGATATATTCGTCCGGATAGGGAACATGATGCGCAACGGCGGGGTTATTACTACATATTGCTCCAAAAGTTCGGTACAGAAGAACCTGCGATCTGCCGGCTTCACCGTTGAAAAGCACCCCGGGCCTCCCCATAAGAGAGAGATTCTCCGGGCCATAAAAAAATGATTACCGTGAAAAAAATATCCCTGCTGCTCTTTTTCAGCCTATTGTATATCACCGGTTATGCCCAGTTCCTGGATGACCGGCAAAGCACAGCCCAGGTGCTTAAAGGGCTGGATTACCTCTACAACCTGCAGCCTGCCCAGGCGGAGGCTGAATTTGCACCGGTGAAAGCCAAATATGCAGATCACCCCGTGAAATTTTTACTGAACGCCCTGCAAATTCAATGGAAGAACATTCCCATTGACCAGCAGCCGGCCGCTTTGAATTCTTACCTGGCTGAGCTGAACAAATGCGTGGAGGCCAGCCACCGGTATTATGAGATACCGGCCTACAAAATGGAATGTACTTTCTTCCTGCTGGCGGGACACGGTTTCCTGGCCCTTGCAGAAAATTACAAAGGCAGCTTTATCAACGCTACCCAGGAGGCCCGTAAGGCCCTCCGGTATTTTAAGGAAGGAAAAAAATACAAGAACAGCAACGCCGAGTTCCTGTTTGCCAACGGCCTCTATAATTATTACCGCGAGAGATACCCGGAAACCAAGCCCATTGTAAAACCCATTATGGTCTTTTTTGATTCGGGAAATAAAGCGCAGGGACTGGCCGAGCTGGAAAAATCGTTCCGGAGCTCGGTTTTCAGCCGTACCGAAGCCGGTATGTACCTGCGGGATATCTACATCAAATACGAAGCTAATTTCGGGAAAGCCCTGTATTTCTCGTCCGAAGTTTTTAAAGATTATCCCCAGAATTTCATTTTACGGGCCGGCCATATCGAAACGCTGCTGCTCAACCTGAAATTTGATGAGGCCGAAAAGCTTAACGAAGCCCTGCAGTCAAATACTAATCCGGTGGCCGCCCTCTCGTACCATATGTTTGACGGATATATACAGGAACACAAGTATAAGAACTTTTCACAGGCAAAAGCCGCCTACCAGAAAGCTCTTAAAGTAAAATACAATGACCGGTATACCAAAGAATATGTGGCTTTTGCCTATCTTGGCCTGGCCAGGATTGCCGTGCACGAAGGAGACAATGCCAATGCCCGGAATTACTATAAGCAATGCCTGAAATATGCCGAGTACCTGTGGCTCATTACCGTGGCAAAAGAGGAACAGAAGAAAATAGCGTAGGCCGCCTGCGCAGAACCAATTTATACCGATGAAAAATTATATTATCAGAAATGCGGCTATTGTCAATGAAGGAACCATCTCTTACCAGGATGTACTCATCCAGAGCGGCCGGATTGAAAGAATTGATCCGGTGGTGGATAAGCTAACCAACCATAAAGAGATCAATGCCGAAGGGCTGTACCTGCTGCCGGGGGTGATTGATGACCAGGTGCACTTTCGTGAGCCCGGTCTTACGCATAAGGCCTGTATTGCTACCGAGTCAAAAGCAGCCCTGGCCGGAGGTACCACCAGCTTTATGGAGATGCCCAATACGGTTCCGAATACCCTCACACAAGAGCTGCTGGAACAAAAATATGCCCTGGCCGAAAAAACCTCCTGGACCAACTATTCCTTTTTCATGGGCGGCTCTAACGATAATTATGAAGAGGCCATGAAAACCGACCTGGCCAAGGTATGCGGTCTTAAGCTTTTTATGGGAAGCTCTACCGGCAATATGCTGGTGGATAATGAAGATACGCTGAACCGTTTCTTCGGAAATTTTGAAGGGCTGATCGCCACCCACTGCGAAGACGAAGCTACTGTAAAGACCAACCTGGCCCATTACAAAGCACTTTACGAAGGGAAAACCCCGCCCTACGATATTCACGCCCTGATCAGGAACGAGGAGGCCTGCTACAAGTCTTCTTCATTTGCCGTTGACCTGGCAAAGAAAAACGGTACCCGGCTGCATATTCTCCATATTTCCACGGGCGAAGAGCTGGAGCTGTTTGACAACTCCCTGCCCCTTTCCCAAAAAAGGATCACCTCAGAAGTGTGCGTCCATCACCTGTATTTTGATGCCGAAGATTACCGGCGTTTCGGTAACCTGATCAAATGCAACCCGGCCATTAAGCACAATCACCGCGACAAGCTGATGCAGGGGCTGCTTGATGACCGCCTGGACATTGTTGCCACCGATCACGCCCCGCATACCCTGGAGGAGAAAAGCACCGATTACTGGACCGCCCCCTCGGGTGTGCCGCTGGTGCAGCACAGCCTGCAGATCATGCTGGATTTTTACCTGCAGGGAAAGATCAGCCTGGAGAAGGTAGTAGAAAAAATGGCCCATGCCCCGGCCGATTGCTTCAGGGTCAGGGAGCGGGGGTATATCCGTGAAGGGTACTGGGCCGACCTGGTGCTGGCTGACCTGCACAAGCCCTTCACCGTAACGGGAGAGTCGCTTCAGTACCGTTGTGGCTGGTCACCGTTTGAGGGAAAAACCTTTGGTTCTACCATTGTAAAAACCTTTGTTTCAGGAGAATTGAAGTACGATAACGGCGAATTCTTTTTTGACGAAGCCGGCAGACGCCTGACGTTCAACCTGCGGTAGAAATCTTTTAAACGGGCTTCTACCGGGCCGGCGTCAGCAGGATCTCCTCGATTGTTTTTCCTGCGGGGTCAATTATTTTGATGGTTCCTTTGGTTTCATTCAGGTCTACCCTGAGAACATTATTATTGGAATTGACAATGACAGGAAAGTGAACCGCGCTGTCCTGCTTCCGGATCACCTGCCGGTGCAAATGGCCGGCAAGCATCACCTGAACCCCTGCTTTATTCAACGGTACCGGGTACCCGGCTTCAGGTGGTTCAGGGATACAGGAGCGCCTGTTAACCCCTGGATGTAGGGCAGATGGGTAATTTTTAAAGACTCCTGAGCCTGTAAAGCCAGGCCCGCCGACAGGAATAAGAAAAAACTTACTATTTTTTTCATCTGTATAAAATTTTAGCTTTCAGCCTTCAGCCGCAGCGGCGGAGTGCTTATTCATGGGCCGGTTGGTGTGCCCGACTTCTGATAGCTGATAGCTGACTGCTCATGGCTATTTCAGCTTATAAAATTCACTATGCAGTGCTTTCAGCTCGGCTTCCGGTATTTTGACCACCCTGCGGTCGTAGGTCATCAGCCCGTTTGTTTCTATTTCCACGTCTGTAGTCTGGGTATATACTGCGGCAGAAAGCCCTTTGCTGATCAGTACCTTCAGCGATTCCATAAATTCGGTATAGCGTTTTTTGAGATCTTCCCTGTTCTTAAAGCTCTGGTAGCCCCAGTTGTTCTTATCCTGCCAGGTATGGCCTTCGAGAGGCAGGCCCAGGCCGCCGAATTCTCCCAGCACCAGCACCCGGTCTTTACCGAAATACTGCGGATCAGGCATCTGGGGTTCCGGGTAATGGTGAATATCCAGGATATCGCCTACCGGGTAAAAGTTTCCGCCGCTGGCACTGTTCACCAGGCGGGTGGGATCATGCTCTTTGGTCCACTCTGCTATCTCCCGGGTCTTAAACTGGCCCCAGGCTTCATTGAACGGCACCCACACCACAATACACGGGAAATTATACAGGGCATCCATGATATTTTTCCATTCTTTCCGGTAAATGGCTTCTGAAGCTGCCGTGCGGTCTTTCTCCAGCTTCCTTCCGCTGATATTGCCCAGGCGCATGTCCCACGCGTTTCCGCCCAGGTCTCCGCTGGGCATATCCTGCCAAACCAGGATCCCCTCGCGATCACAATGGTAATACCAGCGGGCCGGCTCTACTTTGATGTGCTTCCTGATCATATTAAAGCCCATTTCCCTGGTTTTTACCACGTCAAACCTGAGGGCTTCGTCAGTAGGTGCGGTGTAAAGTCCGTCAGGCCACCAGCCCTGATCCAGCGGACCGTACTGGAACAGGAACTCATTGTTCAGCACCATCCGTTGCAGCCCGTTTTCATTGGCTTTCACCGACAGCCTGCGCATGGCAAAATAAGACCGCACCTCATCGATTACTTTTCCTTTACGGATCAGCGAAATTTTCAGGTCATACAAAAACGGTTGGGCAGGTGACCACAGCTTTGCGTTATGGATGGTCAATTCTGTTTCCTGGCCTGCAGCTACCTCTTGTTCGGCTACCTTCGTGTTTCCATCCCACGCCTCCACTTTTACCACATCTCCGGCTTCTGTACCGGCTGTTTCGGCAAGCACAGATACGGTTTTCCGGTCGATATCCGGCGTATTTCGGGTGCTCCTGATATAGCTCTTCGGTACGCCTTCCAGCCACACGGTCTGCCAGATGCCGGTAACGGGCGTATACCAGATACCGTTGGGTTGGTTTACCTGCTTGCCGTTAGGCTGTGGGCCTTTATCAGAAGGATCCCACACCGAAATCAGCACCTCCTGCTTGTTTCCTTTTTTCAGGAACGGCGTGATGGAAAACGAAAACGGATCATAGCCTCCTTCGTGCGTACCTGCCGGCTGGCCGTTAATAAATACCTCGGTTTTCCAGTCTACCGCCCCGAAATGCAGGATTACCTCCTTGTCCCGGATCGATTTATCGATATTTATCGTGGTCTTATACCAAAGCGTGCTGTCTTTTCCTACTCTCCGGCCTACACCTGAAAGTGCCGATTCTACGGCAAAAGGCACCAGGATTTTTCCTTCAAATGCCTGTGGCCGGGCGTTCACCGGCACAATGGCGTATTCCCATAACCCGTTCAGGTTTTGCCAGCCATCCCTTACCAGCTGCGGCCGGGGATATTCATCCAGGGGTTTTTCAGGGTTGACTTTTTCTGCCCACGGGGTTGTCGGCTTGCCGGGTATCATCTGCCATTTATCCTGAGCAAAAGCACTTACAGAGATCAGTAAAGAGAAGAGCAATAGTTTGCGTTTCATATCCAGGGTTGATTTCCTACGAAAATAAAGCATTTTGTGTAAGCCCCCAAACAGCTTCTTGAAAATCACTCTATTTTGGTTTATCTTGCCTTTTTCTTTTATACCCTCTGTTTATGAATACCGGAAATTTCCTCAGATTGTGCTTTTTTGTACTCCTTCCTCTTTCCCTCCCGGCACAACGGGTAAGCGACCTGGGTATACGGGTGGGTGTGCTCTCTTCCGGGAAATACAATGCCATTACCGATGTGCCCGGCGTAAAGGTAGGGCACAAAACGCTGACAGAGGGCGATAATGTCCACACCGGTGTCACAGCTATTCTTCCGCACCCGGGAAATATATTCCAGGAAAAAGTACCCGCAGCGGTCTATATTGCCAATGGTTTTGGCAAGCTGACGGGCATCAGCCAGGTGCAGGAGCTGGGAAACCTGGAAACGCCCGTTATACTGACCAATACCCTGTCGGTACCCGTAGCAGCTGACGCGCTCATTGATTATACCCTGTCTCAGAAGGGAAACGAAAAGGTGAAGTCGGTGAATTTTGTGGTAGGCGAAACCAATGACGGTTATCTTAATGATATTGCCGGAAGGCATGTCAGGAAACAGGATGTACTGGAGGCCCTGTCGGCGGCTTCAGACGGGCCGGTGCAGGAGGGCAACGTAGGGGCGGGTAACGGTACGGTTTGTTTCGGATGGAAAGGAGGAATCGGCACGGCTTCAAGAGTGCTGCCCGGAAAGTCAGGCGGCTATACGGTAGGCGTGCTGGTTCAAAGCAATTACGGCGGTGTGCTGTATGTAAACGGTGTGCCTGTAGGGCAGGAGCTGGGAAAGCATTTCCTGCACGACCAGCTGAATGACCCGGCAGATGGCTCCTGCATGATTGTGGTAGCTACCGATGCCCCGCTGACCTCCCGTAATCTTGAGCGGCTGGCCAAAAGGGCTGTCCTTGGCCTGGGCAAGACGGGCGGCATAGCCTCAAACGGCAGTGGCGACTATGTCATTGCATTTTCTACAGCTACCGGATTGCGGGTAGCCCATTCTTCTGCTTCTCCAAAATACGAAGTATCCGAATTACGGAACGATGAGGTTTCTCCCCTGTTCCTGGCCGTCATTGAAGCCACGGAAGAAGCACTTTTAAATTCTCTTTTCATGGCGGAGACCGTGAAGGGAGCATCAGGAACCGTGGAGGCACTGCCGAAGCAGAAAGTACTGGAGATTTACAGAAGATACAGGAACTGAAATAAAGGATGCCTAAGCGGCATCCTTTTTAATTTCATATAGCGACGAATGCTCAAATTTTGAGCGGGCGTAATCTTCGGTTACGCTGAAGTGTTTTACCGCTTTATCCGATGGCAGCTCAAACATGGCATCTGTCAGGATGGCTTCGCAGATGGAACGAAGCCCGCGGGCGCCCAGGTTAAACTTAACGGCCTGGTCTACGATATAGTCCAATGCCGCCTCCTCAAAAACCAGCTCGATATTTTCCATTTTAAACAGCTTCTGGTATTGCTTCACCAGGGCATTCTGCGGTTCGGTGAGGATACGCTTCAGCGTATTCCGGTCTAAGGGATTCAGGTAGGTCAGCAACGGCAGACGACCGATCAGCTCAGGGATCAGCCCGAACGACTTCAGGTCCTGCTGCGTCACGTAGCGCATCAGGCTTTCTTCCTTATTCAGGTCCACGCCTTTCCCGTCCTGCCGGAAGCCGATGGGCGATGTATTGATGCGCTTGGCAATATGCCGGGCAATTCCGTCAAACGCCCCGCCGCAGATAAAGAGAATGTTCTCGGTATTTACCTGTACCAGCTGCTGGTCGGGATGCTTACGGCCTCCCTGCGGCGGAACGCCCACTATCGAGCCTTCAAGGAGCTTCAGAAGCCCCTGCTGCACCCCTTCTCCGCTGACATCCCGGGTGATAGACGGGTTATCCGATTTACGCGCAATCTTATCGATCTCATCAATATACACAATGCCTCTCTGCGCCTGCTCCACATTGTAGTCAGCCGCCTGAAGCAGGCGTGTCAGGATACTTTCAATGTCTTCGCCCACATATCCGGCCTCCGTCAGAACGGTGGCATCTGCAATGGCAAAAGGCACCTGCAGCATGCGGGCAATGGTACGGGCCAGGTAGGTTTTACCGGTTCCCGTCTCCCCCACCATAATGATGTTCGATTTTTCAATATTTACATCGTCATCTGTGGCCGGCTGCATCAGGCGCTTGTAGTGGTTATATACCGCTACGGTAAGCACCTTTTTGGCTTCGTCCTGCCCGATAATAAATTTATCGAGGTATTTTTTCAGCTCCTGCGGCGGTCTCAGCTCAAATTCCGGAACCGGCTGGCCTTTCTTTTTCGGTTTGGCCGGGTCTATCCCGTAAATCTCCCGCTGGATCATCTCATATCCCTGCTCAATACAGTTGTTGCAGATATTTCCGCTCTGACCTGACAGCAGGATCTCCACCTCATTCTTACTCCTGCCGCAGAACGAGCAGGTCTGATCTTTTGTTTTTGCCATAATTTACCCCTGCGGGTTTAGTTTTTATCCCGGTAAAGCACTTCGTCAATCAGGCCGTAAGCCTTGGCTTCTTCGGCTTTCATCCAGTAGTCGCGGTCAGAATCCCGGTCGATCTCTTCGTAGGTTTTGCCGGTATGGTGCGCCAGGATCTCGTACAGTTCTTTCCGGATTTCAATGATCTGCTTAACGGTAATTTCCATATCTCTCGACTGCCCCTGGGCACCGCCGCTGGGCTGATGAATCATTATCCGCGCATGCGGAAGGGCCGTACGCTTACCGGCTGCCCCGCCTGCCAGCAGAACCGCACCCATAGAAGCCGCCAGTGAAGTACAGATCGTGCCTACTTCCGGACGAACATATTGCATGGTATCGTACATTCCCAGGCCGGCATATACCGAACCTCCCGGGCTGTTGATATACATGAGAATATCTTTTTTCGCATCTACTGATTCAAGAAACAGCAGCTGGGCCACCACAATATTGGCTACCTGGTCGTCTACACCGGTACCCAGGAAGATGATCCTGTCCATGATCAGCCTTGAAAAAACATCAATGGCCGCAAAGCGCATCGGACGTTCCTCAATGATATTGGGTGTCATGTTGTTGATGTTGTGCTTCATGTAATCATCAAAGGTCAGGCCGCTGATACCGGCATGATGCACTGCATATTTTCTAAATTCTTCTCCGAAGTTCATAGTATGATTAATCTTTATAATATTTAAAGAAAACAATGAAACGCCCTATAAAAGTTTCGAAATGCAAAAATCGGGCAGGAGATACCCCTTACCCGATTTTCTCTCCCTCTTGCGGGAATTAATTCTTATACGATTCCGAAGCGATCTCGTTGAATTTTTCAACCGATACCGGACGGGTATCTTTCTTCACTTTTTCTTTTATAAAGCTCAGCACTTTGCGACCGAAGGCCCGGTCAAGATACTTTCTTGTGTTATCTTTATTGCCTTCCAGCTGTTTTTTGGCCATGTTATCGATGAACTCTTCCATGCCTTCAAAACCGCCTTGTCCGCCAAAATAACCCCGGATCTCGCTCTTCACCTCTTCGAGAACATCGCTGTACTCTACTTTCACCTCGTTATCCCGGGCTACCTGTGAACGAATGAAATCGAGCTTGATTCCTCGCAGAATAGCAGGAAATTCTCTTTCCAAGTCTTCTTCAGTGGCTTTTCCTTCATTGACTTCCAGCAAATAGGCTTTCAGGAATTCTTCAGGGAGCTCGATAGAAACACTTTCCAGAAGGGCTTTCTCTATATCAAAATCAAACAGGAACTCTGATTCCCGGCTGTAATTCTCTTTGATAATGCTTTTTACCTGTTCGGTAAATTCTTTTTCATCTTTGGCCTTATCCTTGCCCAGCACCTTGTCGAAGAACTCCTGGTTCAATTCGGAAGGCTCCACCCGGCTGATCCGCTCCACTTCAAATTCAAACTCGCCTTCCAGCTGCCCTGCTTCTTCGTCCGACTTCCCGGTAGCAAAGCCCAGCTCTTTAACGGTTTCAAAAATGGACTGGATATCAAATTTCAGCTTATCGCCGCTTTTTACCCCGATAAACTGAGCTTTGGCGTCAGCTTTCACTTTATCAGTAGGGATTCCCGACTGGAAGAAGAATTCGGTAGACTCCTGGCTGAGCTTCCCGAAGATCAGGTCGCCCTCTTCCGAAACTTCGGGTTCTTTGTCTACACCAAAACGTTTTTTCAGGTCTTCAATAGAATTGTTCACCTGCTCTTCAGAGGGTTCGATATCGTATTGAATGATCGCCGGGATTTTCTCCAGGTCTACCGTAAAGTCAGAAGCAAACCCGATCTCATAGTCGAATTTGAAATCTTTCCGGGCATGCCAGTCTATATTGTAGGAGTCTTCTTTCGGCTTGGGTTCACCTACCACGTTCAGGTTCTGCTCTTTGATCTGGTCGTTTACGGCCTGGCTGGCCACCCGGATCACCTCATCCACCAGGATGCTCTTCCCGTATAGGTTTTTAATATAAGGAATGGGCACGTGACCGGGCCGGAAACCCTTTACCTGTGCTGTTTTCGCGTATTCCCTGATTTTTTTCTCTACTGAAGGTTTGTAATCCGCCTCGCTGATTTCCACCTGCAGGTGGCCGAGCGTAGAAGATACTTTATCGAATTTTGTCTGCATTTAACTGACGTTTAAAATTTAAAACCCTTCAACCAAGACGGTTGAAGGGTCAGAGTACGGGCGGAGGGAATCGAACCCCCACGCCTTGCGGCACCAGATCCTAAGTCTGGCACGTCTACCAGTTCCGCCACGCCCGCAAAAATATACCTGTCTTATTCGGGCTGCAAAGGTAGTTTTTTATTTTCAATCTACCCAAGGCTTCGTTAAAAATATTTTTCAAACCTTAGCCGTTTTGAAAAATCCGCTATTTTTCTGAAAATTGCCGCAAAAACAGGTCAATGAGTTTTCTGAAGAAGTTAGCCGGCGATGCCGTGCTGTATGGAATGAGCACCATCGTGGGCAGGCTGCTGAACTGGCTCATGGTGGCTATCCACACCCGGGCGTTCAATCAACCGGAGATGCTCGCAGAAAACGGCCTGTTTTACACCTACATGATTCCCTTGAATATTCTTTTTACATTCGGAATGGAAACCGCCTTTTTCCGGTATGCTTCTAAGAAAGAGAACCAGGCTGAATATTTTAATCTTATCCTGAGCTTTATTATTGTATTCGGAGCTACGCTTTCAGGCCTGATTATTGCATTTGCAACCCCGCTTGCCCGGGCCATGAACTTCCCGCATTCGGAGCACCTGATTACGCTGCTGGCCATAGTGCTGCTCACCGATGCCATCTGCGCCATTGCTTTTGTCAAGCTGAGGGCCAATAATCAGGCGAAGAAATTTGTGGCCCTCAAGCTGGCCAACATCTTTATCAATATCCTGGTCACCCTTTTCTTTATCTATTTCTGTCACGGTATTGTGACGGACCGCTTCCTGCCTGAGCATAAGCCGTTTATTTCTACTTTTTACAGCGTTGAAAAAGGCCCTGATTTCATTATTTATGCCAATTACGTGGCTAGCCTGCTTACCCTGCTGCTGCTCTGGAAAGAATTTGTGGGCTTCGGGCTGGTATGGGTGTGGGATAAGCTGAAGGTGGTGCTGGAATACGCCTGGCCCCTGATGATCATGGGACTGGCCGGCTCGATCAACCTCACGGCTGACCGCCTGCTTTTCAGGAGGTTTCTTCCTGAAGGATTCTATCCCGCTTTCCCGGACGTAGATACGGCTTTCGGGATCTATACCAATGTGTATAAGCTGTCTATTTTTATGACGCTGGTGGTGCAGGCCTACCGATATGCGGCAGAGCCCCTGTTTTTTGCTAAAATGGACGACCGGAATTCTCCCCGGATGATCGCCCTGAGCACCAAATGGTTTACTATAGCCTGTATTGTTATATGGCTGGGCGTAAGCCTGAACCTGAACTGGATCGGCCTTATCCTGGGCGAGAATTACCGGCAGGGCATTTTTGTGGTGCCCATGTTGCTGCTGGCCAACCTGTTCATCGGCCTCTACGGCAACCTGACCATCTGGTTTAAGCTCAGCGATAAAACCTATTTTGGTACCTACATTACCGTGGGAGCCATGGTGATTACGGTACTGCTGAATATACTCCTGATCCCCCATCTCGGGTTTATGGGGTGTGCCATTTCGTTTGCTGTATCGTCTTTCCTGATGGTGGCTTCGTGCTATGTACTGGGTGAGAAATACTATCCTATTCCTTACGAAACCGGGCGGGTACTTTTCTACCTGGGTGTAGCTGCCGTCATGATCTGGGGCTACTCTTTTGTCGATAACAGCCAGATTGTACGGTCGCTGTTGCTGCAGGGGCTTTTATGTGCCGTGTTTATGGTACTTATTTATATTGTGGAGAAGAAAAAGCCGGGTAAGCGCTAAGGAAATCTCAAAATTTAACAATGTGCCCTTCGGGGGTTCCATTCACCTCAGCAGAATTATTGTCTCTTGGAGGGCTATACGTTTTTTTTCGCTTCCTCAATAGTCTTTTGCACATTATCAATATCGGAAACAAATTTTACTATTTTAGGGTCAATCCAGGTTAACAGGTTAACCAGGGATGTGTAAACGGCTTCTGTTTCTGTGAAATCAATCCAATTGCCATTAAAACAAATGGGTTCGTTATGATTAATTCTATTTCTGAAGCGCCTTATTTTATTCAATCCATCATTTACCTCTTTTCGTCTATGGCCTGAAGGTAACGATTGGAAAATCTGTATTGGTTTTCCTCTTAACAGACGATAATGATGAACTTCAAATAAGTCTGTCCAGAAACCCAATGTTTGTTCTGCTATTATTTTTCCACTTGTAGGTGATGTTCCTGTTTTAAGAAGTCGCTTTTCGGCTTTAGTGATTTCCCTTTTTAAAAAGTCATTGGTTTTCATTTCTCCCGTTCGTTTATATGTAAATTGTAACGACTTGTCAGACATAAAGCCATTTTTTTGATTGATTATCCAATCCTTGTCCGCAAAATAATCAGTTAAAATATGATTGAGTTTATTCCGCAACACAACTTCAAAAACTCCAAGAAGAGGGTGAAATGCTTGTGATATCTTTAAATTGGCCTTGTAAAGTTGAATAGCCTTATGTATAGAGTTTCCTGTAGCAAACAGGTAACGATTTACCCTGGGTACAGAAAAGTAATGCCTTAAGTCTTCAATTTTCATTTTTTGTATGGATTTTCAACAAAAATAATTAATTTTGTTACGTGATGCTTGGTCAAGCCTCTTATCTTTCGATAACGTAACCAAGTTAAAGAACAAAGACCTGCCTTTAGGGGCAGGTCTTTTCTGTTTTATGGTCTTATCGATACATCACTCTCATGGATTCCAGGCTTAAGTAGGTCTGCTATGGTTCTTCGTCTCCCGGCTTACCTAATAATCTATCCTATCCCATAGGAGTTTGATTATAATTAAGGGAGAACAGAATACGGCATTCACAAAAACGACCGGATCCGCTCCGCCGTAGCCGCCAGCTCTTCCTGCGATACCTTCAGCTTGGATGTAAAATCCATATCGGAGATACGATCCATCGGGATCAGGTGCACATGCACATGAGGTACTTCCAGGCCCACCACCGCCAGGCCTACTTTGGTGCAGGGAACGGCCTTCTTGATGGCCGGCTCCAGGGTTTTGGCAAAGGCAAACAGCTTGCCGTAGGCTTCATCGTCCAGGTCAAACAGGTAGTCGGTCTCCTTTTTCGGAATCACCAGCGTATGGCCCTCCCGGCAGGGAAAAACATCGAGGAAAGCCAGGAATTCTTCATTTTCTGCAATCTTATGGGCCGGTATCTCCCCGGAAACGATCTTACCGAATATCGTAGACATAGTTAATTTTTGATCCTGTCTTTAAATACCTTTTCAAATTTTTCCAGCTTAGGCTTTATCACTACCTGGCAGTAGGGGTTCTGGTCTCCTTTCAGCCTGAAATAATCCTGGTGATAGTTTTCTGCCGCATAATAGGCCTTCAGCGGCTCCAGCGTGGTCACAATCTTATCGGAATAATACCCGGACTTGTCCAGGTCACGGATGATACCCGCGGCAATCTCCTTCTCTTTTTCATTCCGGTAAAAAATAGCCGACCGGTATTGGGTACCCACGTCATTTCCCTGCCGGTTCAGCGAGGTGGGGTCATGGGTTTTAAAAAACACCTCCAGCAGTCCTTCGAAATTAACCAGCTGAGGGTCATACCAGATTTTTATCACTTCAGCATGCCCGGTAGTACCGGTACACACCTGCTCATAGCTGGGGTTCGCTACATTTCCGCCTGCATACCCCGATTCTACATGATCTACACCTTTTAATTGTTGAAAAACCGCCTCTGTACACCAGAAACAACCTCCGGCCAGCACAGCGGTTTCTAAATGCTCTTTGTTCATTTCTTTACTTTTGGTCTTTTGCGAACAGGCCGCAATACTTACTAACAAAAATACCCAAAATATGGATGCATGTCTTCTCATGGCTCAGAATAATTTATCGGTAATGATATCCTGCTGGTCTTTTTCAAAGAAGTACCGGTGTACATTCAACACGTCTTCGCCATTGTTTACCACCTTGGCATAGTCGCCGTTCTCCAGCAATTCATACGCATTGTAATTGTCTTCCAGGTTGGCTTTGAGAATATGGGTCAGCTGCCCCTGCAGGCGCTCATTGGTTACCTTGAACAGCGACTCGATCCGCTTGTCAAAGCTGCGCACCATAATATCGGCACTTCCTACGTACAATTCAGGTTCCCCGGCATTGTGAAAATAGAGTATCCGCGCATGTTCCAGGTAGCTTCCTACCAGCGAGCGTACCTTTATATTCTCACTCAGGCCGGCTCTTCCCGGTCTTAAGCAGCATATTCCCCGTACGATCAGCTCAATCCTGACCCCTGCCTGTGACGCTGCATATAGCTCTTCAATCACTTCTTTATCTTCCAGCGAGTTCACCTTCAGGCAAATGCCGGCGGGTTTTCCCTTAGCGGCATGGTCGGCCTCCCGCTTGATCATGGCCACCATGGCCCTGCGCATATCTTTGGGTGAAGTGATCAGGTTGATATACGCCTCTGGCTGGGAATGCCCGGTAATGGCATTGAAAAACTCGGCGATGTCGTGCGTGTAATCTTCGTTGGCCGTCAGCAGGCTGATATCGGTATAAAGCTTGGTGGTATCTTCGTTGTAGTTGCCGCTGGCCAGGTGGGCATACTGCATCACCTGCTGGCCTTCTTTCCGTACAATCAGCATCAGCTTGGTATGGGTTTTCAGCCAGCCTATGCCATAGATCACAAAACATCCGGCCCGCTGAAGCTTTTCTGCTTCGCGGATGTTATTCTCCTCGTCAAACCGCGCCTTGATCTCAAAGAGGGCCGAAACATGCTTCCCGTTTTCTGCTGCCCGCAGCAGGGCCGCCGTGATCCTCGAATTTTTTGCCAGCCGGTAGATGGTCAGCTTGATGGCCAGCACATTCGGGTCTTCTGCCGCCTTTTCAATCAGGGTCAACACTGGCTCAAAGCTGTTGTACGGATGGTGCAGCAGGATATCGTGCTCTTTGATATTTTCAAAAATCGACTGATCCTTGTTGTAGTTAACGGGAGGAATGGAGCTGGGCGACTTCGGCAAAAAGCCCCTGAAGTCTTCATGGTTCACAATCTGCCACAGGCGGGTATAGTCCATCAGCTCATTGTTGATCTGGATGTTGTACTTGTCAATATCCCACTTCTTTTTCAGAATATCCATCATGTATTCCGAGGGCGAGCTTTCAATAACCATATATACCACCCGGCCGGCCTGGCGTGCCCGGATCTTCTCCTTCATCTCATTGACAAAATCTTCGTCAAGCTCGTCATCTTCAATCTCAAAGTCGCCGTTCCGGATGATCCTGAAAAGATCTGCCGACTCAATCTTTACGTTTTTGTAGATTTTATGGATATTGTTCCGTACCACCTCTTCAATGGGCAGGAAAAGCACCATGCCCTCGTCCTCAAATTCGTAGAATTTCGGCAGGTTGGACGGGATCTGTACAAAAGACAGCTTCCGCATATCTTCCGTTTCCGTAAAGAGCGTGGTTTGGGTATCTACTGACACCACACCCAGCACCAGGCTTCTCGGCAATAAAATCGGGAACGTATGTGTATGATCGTACACCATGGGCGTCAGCATGGGGTACACCATGGTATCAAAGAAATGATTGACTTCCTGGCGCTGCTCTTTGGTGAGCTCCCTGAATTCCACTATCCTGAATTCGTTGGCCTCAAACAGAGGCTTAAGCTCTTCCCTGAAAAGCCGGTTACGTTCGTCTGAGAACTTTTTGATCTGGTTCAGGAGGGCCTTCCGGAACGCATTTTCACGGAGGCCCGAATAATCCAGCCGGGGTTTCCCGAAATCCAGGTAATTGTACAGGCTCCCTATCCGCACGGTCAGGAATTCATCCAGGTTAGAGCCGGTGATGGCCAGGAATTTGAATTTTTCAAAAATATTGAGATCCGGGTTCCGTACCTGGTCCAGCACCCGCTCATTAAATTTCATCCAGCTGAGGTCACGACTGATAAAGTCAGACCGCTCTATATCACTATCTGATTTCTGATCTTTTACAGAGGGATTATAGTCGTACTCACTTTTACCCATTTCAAAGCTCAGCAGATCCCTGAAAAACGAGGTTACGCCCTCGGTCACACTTCCCATATCTGTTTTTACTATTACGCGGTGAATTTACCCTTAATCATTTACACTATTAACGAAGGTATATTAAATTATTGCAAAAGATTCGTTTTGCCAGAACGGATCCGGGCGGTACGTATTCAAAAACCGGAGAGAAAACCGGACAGAATCGTGAAGAAATAGAAATATTTTTATTCCTGGAAAAATTTAGGAAAATTTAACGAATATCGTTTTCTAATCCGCTTATGTTTTTCCTAGTTTTGCCCGCAAATGAAAGAGCTGACAAGAAAATATCTTTTTCTGCCGTTAATCGTCTTGTTCTGTGGGGTGTACCAGGTGTCACCGCACAAGGCAGGTAACGATACCGCCCGCCTTTCTGTTCATACCGCTCATTCGGTCACTAAACATTATCATTATTTCGGCAAAGGACAGCATAACTCTTCCGAAAAGCCGGTTTATGAAATTGTCGAGCAAGCCCCGAATTCTTTCCAGAAAGACCTGGCCGGAGATTCTTCTTTTGCCTGGCTTGCCTTCAAAAATCATTCAAACTCCTTTTTAAATTTATTAAGTGAGCGGCTGTCTCTGCATAAGCCCGCTTTAATTACCCATTTCAGCGAAGCCATTTACCTGGCCATCCGCATTCTCCGTCTGTGATAATCCGGATTCTTCTTTTACCATTTTCGTAAGCACGATAAAGGCGGGCTCCTGACCGGATTTTACCCTCCTTTAACTCCTAAATTGTTCATTTTTAATTTTTTTTATCTTTATGTCAAAGAGAAATCTCATTTTGATGAGTGTTTCGTTCGTATGGTTATCTACGAGCTGTAAACCACAAAAAGAAGCCCGGGAAGAAGAAAAAGAATTCCTGGTCACTACTCCGGCTATTGCTGACACCACGCTGACCAAAGACTACGTTTGTCAGATCCGTTCCATTAATCACATTGAGCTCCGGGCCCAGGAAAAAGGCTATCTGCAAAAAATTTATGTAGACGAGGGGCAGCACGTAACAAAAGGGCAATTGCTTTTCAAGATCATGCCCAACCTTTACGAAGCAGAAGTAGAAAAAGCGCAGGCAGAAGCAGAATATGCAGATATTGAGCTGAAAAACACCAAGACACTGGTAGAAACCGACGTTGTTTCACCCAATGAGCTGGCTATGGCCAAAGCCAAATACAACAAGGCCAAAGCCGACCTCGACCTGATGAAAACGCACCTGGCCTTTACCGAGATCCGCGCCCCGTTTGACGGGATCCTGAACAGTTTCAAAGTACGTTTGGGCAGCTATGTGGAAGAAGGTGAACTGTTAACGGAACTTTCCGACAACAGCAAAATGTGGGTATATTTTAACGTACCTGAAACCGAGTACCTGACTTTCATGGATAAGTCAAACAAGGGAATCTTAAGCCACGTTGACCTCCGGATGGCCAACGGTGATCTTTTTGATCATACCGGTGTGGTAGAAACCATTGAAGCCGACTTTGATAATGAAACCGGTAATATTCCGTTCAGGGCTACTTTCCCCAACCCCAAAGGGCTTCTCCGCTTTGGTCAGACGGGGAGTATCGTCATCACCACACCGGTACATAATGCCCTGCTGATTCCGCAGAAAGCCACCTTTGAGGTACTTGACAAGCGCTATGTTTTTGTAGTGGGAAGCGACAGCAAGGTGCACGCCCGCGAAATATCCGTGAGCGCAGAGCTGCCTCACCTGTACGCAGTGGCTACCGGCCTCAGCAAGGACGATAAAATCCTGCTGGAAGGCGTGAAAATGGTGAGAGAAAACGAAAAAATCAAATTTAAAACGATTTCTCCATCGCAGGCATTATCCAGTTTAAACCTTTACGCAGAATAAAATAATGTTTAGCAAAATAATTCACAGGCCGGTACTCTCCATTGTACTATCGGTCATCATTGTTTTTGTGGGGATGCTGGCCATTAAGCAGCTGCCTATTTCGCAGTTCCCGCAAATTGCCCCCACTACCATCAGTGTAACGCTGGCGTATCCCGGTGCCAGCGCCGATGTGCTCGTAAAATCGTCGCTGATCACTCTCGAAAACGCCATTAACGGGGTGCAGGGCATGCGATACATGGCCACCGATGCCACGAGTGCCGGCGAGGCTACCATTAACGTGGTTTTTGAACCCGGAACAAATCCCAATGAAGCCATGGTACTGGTCAAAAACCGGGTAGACCAGGCCATGACCATGCTTCCGAAGCTGGTTCAGAACGAAGGCGTTATTGTTATGCCTATCCAGCCCAGCATGCTGATGTACGTAAACCTCTACAGCACCAACGAAAGCATGGATGAGAAGTTTCTACACAATTATGCAGCGGTAAACATGATTCCCAAGATCAGCCGTATCAAGGGTATCGCCAAAGCCGATATCCTGGGTACACGCCGGTATGCCATGCGTATCTGGCTTAATCCTGACCGCATGCGGGCCTACAACATTTCGGGCGAAGAAGTCATGGAAGCCCTGTCTGAGCAGAGTATCATAGGCCGGCCGGGACGTCTGGGGCAAAGCTCGGGTATCCAGGCCCAGTCGCTGGAATATGTGCTTACGTACAAAGGGCAATACAACGAACCCAAAGAATACGAAAATGTTATTGTGCGCGCCAAGCCTGACGGTGAAACCGTGCTCCTGAAAGACATTGCCAAAGTAGATCTGGGTACCGAGTTTACCGATATCTACTCCAACCTCGACGGGCATCCGGCGTCGTCTATCATGCTCAAGCAAACCTACGGCAGTAATGCCAACGACGTTATTGCCGAGGTAAAAGGCGAGCTGGCCAAAATGAAGCAGTCTTTTCCGCCGGGCGTAGATTATAAAATCAGCTATGACGTGTCGCAGTTCCTGGATGCTTCTATTGAACAGGTAATTCATACCCTGCGCGACGCCTTCATCCTGGTAGCTGCGGTGGTGTTCCTGTTCCTGGGCGACTGGCGGTCTACCCTAATTCCTATCCTGGCCGTTCCGGTATCACTCATCGGGGCGTTTTTCGTGATCCAGATGTTCGGGATGTCTATTAACCTTGTAACACTCTTCGCCCTGGTTTTATCGATCGGTATTGTGGTAGATGATGCCATTGTGGTGGTAGAGGCCGTTCATGCCAAGATGGCCGAAGAACGGCTGACTCCCTATAAAGCCGTAAAAGTGGTTATGGAAGAGATCGGGGGGGCTATTGTGGCCATTACACTGGTAAAAATAGCCGTATTTCTCCCTATTTCGTTTATGACAGGCCCGGTAGGTACCTTCTACCGCCAGTTTTCCATTACCATGGCCAGCTCCAACATCATTTCGGCAGTGGTAGCCCTTACCCTTACCCCCGTGCTGTCAGCCATGATGTTTAAAAATCATCACGAGAAAAAAGAAAGCTTCTTTTCCCGCTTTATAGACAGCTTCAATGTGCTTTTTGGCCGGCTTACAGACCGCTATACCGACCTGTTGAAGAAAATAGTCAACCGGAAGTCTGTGACCTGGGCGATATTGCTGATCTTCTGCGCCGGAATTTTTGTTCAGAACAAATTCCTTCCGGGCGGGTTTATTCCGGGCGAAGACCAGGGAACCATTTATGCGATCATCCAGACGCCTCCCGGCTCCACGCTGGAAAAAACCAACCAGATATCCCGTGAGCTTCAGAAAATATGCGAAAAAGTAGACGGGGTAGAGTCTGTAACCTCACTGGCCGGGTTTGAGATCATGACCGAGGGCCGGGGTTCTAATGCCGGAACCTGTCTTATTAACCTGAAGAACTGGTCAGAAAGGCACAAATCGGTTAACGAAATCATGGCAGAGCTGGAAGAAAAATCCAAAAATATGCCGGCTACCATCGAATATTTTGAACCGCCGGCCATACCGGGCTTCGGTTCTTCGGGCGGGTTCTCCCTGCGGCTACTCGATGAAAACGCCTCTACCGACTACCATGACTTTGATAAAGTCAACAAAGAATTCATCGATAACCTGAGCAAACGGAAAGAGCTGACCGGTATTTTCAGCTTCTTCGCTGCCAACTACCCCCAGTATGAGCTGGTTTTCGACAGCAAGGCTGCCATGCAAAAAGGAGTTTCCATAGGCCGGGCCATGGAAAACCTCAACCTGCTCATCGGTAGTAACTATGACCAGGGATTCATCCGGTTCGGGCAGTTTTTCAAGGTATATGTGCAGTCAGGGCCTGAGTTCAGGCGTTTCCCGACCGACCTGCTGAACCTGTATGTAAAAAATGACCGCGACGAGATGGTTCCTTATTCGGCCTTTATGTCACTGAAGAAAACGCAGGGACCGAATGAAATCACCCGGTACAACATGTATAACTCCGCTTCCATCCGGGGGCTTCCGGCCGACGGCTACACCACTGCCGATGCCATTGCCGCCATCAAAGAAACGGCCGTCAAAACCCTGCCTTCCGGGTATGATATTGCCTGGGAGGGGCTCTCGTACGATGAAGCCCTGCGCGGCAATGAATCGATATACGTATTTGCCGTGGTGCTGATGTTTGTTTACATGGTTCTGGCCGCCCAATACGAGAGCTTTATCATACCTCTTGCCGTGGTTCTCTCGCTGCCGGTGGGTATTTTCGGCTCCTTTTTTATGCTTAAAGCCATGGGGCTGGCCAACGATATTTACGCACAGGTGGGTGTAATTATGCTGGTGGGTCTGCTCGGTAAAAACGCCGTGCTGATCGTAGAATTTGCAGTGCAGAAGCGACAGGCCGGTTACAGTATCCTTGATGCCGCCATAGAAGGGGCCAAAGTGCGTTTCCGGCCTATCCTGATGACCTCTTTTGCCTTTGTGGCCGGTTTGGTTCCCTTAGTAATTTCTCACGGAGCAGGGGCCATCGGTAACCGCACCATCGGCTCATCGGCCATGGGAGGTATGCTTTCAGGAACCATTTTCGGAGTTATCATCATTCCGGGGCTGTATTATATTTTCGGCAAAATGGCCGATGGCAAAAAAATAATCCAGGATGAGCTGGAAGGACCTTTAACAGAACATTTGTTTGATAATGAATAAGATGAGAACCGTTAAATACGCCGTATTAAGCTGCGTATTTCTCAACATACTGGCTTGTAAAACGCCCGTTTTAACGCAGAAATCTGAAAATGTACACCTGCCGGAAGCCTATCCGGAAGCCGGTTTACCGGCACAAAATTCGGGAAAGCTGAAGTGGCAGGAATTTTTCAGAGACGAACACCTGCAGGCGTTGATAGACACCGCCCTGGTCAATAACCAGGAGCTCAACATCATGCTCCGCGAAATTGAGATTTCCAAAAATGAAATCCAGGCCCGGAAAGGAGAATACCTTCCGTTTGTGAACCTCAGAGGCGGAATGGGCCTCGACAAGGGTGCCCGTTACACTTCACAGGGCGCCCTGGAAGAGCATGCCGAAATGAAACCCGGCAAAGAAATTCCCGATCCCATGCCCGACTTCATGGTGGGTGCTTTTGCCACCTGGGAGGTGGATATCTGGCATAAACTCAGAAATGCCACGAAATCATCGGTAAAACGGTACCTGGCTACCACCGAAGGCAAAAATTTCATGGTTACCAACCTTGTAGCGGAAATTGCCAATTCGTATTATGAGCTGCTGGCGCTGGATAAGCAATTGGAAATTATCAATCAATACATTTCCATCCAGAACGACGCGCTTACCGTAGCCAGGCTTCTTAAAGCTTCCACCCGCTCCAATGAGCTGGCCGTAAAGCGTTTTGAAGCCCAGCTGCTGAAAACAGGAGCCATGCAGTACGAAGTGCAGCAGAAGATCGTGGAAGCCGAAAACCGCATCAATTTCCTGCTGGGAAGGTATCCGCAGCATGTAGAACGCAGCTCGGGTGCTTTTGAAGACCTGACACCGGAAATAGTTCACCGGGGTCTGCCCGCCGAGCTGCTTCAAAACCGCCCGGACATCAGGCAGGCCGAGCTGGAACTGGCCGCCAATAAGCTGGATGTGCTGGTTGCCAAAGCTCGTTTCTATCCTTCCCTGGGTCTAACCGCCGGGGTAGGCCTGCAGGCCTTTAACCCGGTTTACCTGGTAAAACCCCAGTCGATCCTGACCAATATAGCAGGCGAAATGGTAGGCCCTTTAATCAACAAGCGCGCCATCATAGCCGAATATAACAACGCCAATGCCCGGCAGATCCAGTCGGTTTTTGATTACGAAAGAACCATCCTCAGCGCGTACATCGAAGTGGTGAACCAGGTTTCAAAAATCAAAAACCTGGATAGCACATACCAGCTGAAAGCGCAGGAAATGGACGCCCTCACGAAGTCGATCACCATCTCCAACAACCTCTTTAAAAATGCAAGGGCAGATTACCTGGAAGTGCTGCTTACTCAAAGAGAAGCGTTGGAAACCCGCTTTGAGCTCGTGGAAACCAAGATGCAGCAAATGACCGCTACGGTTAACCTGTACAAGGCCCTGGGTGGCGGATGGGAATAAATTCCGGCAAATCTTAAATAATACAGGCCGCCTGATTCTTAAATCAGGCGGCTTTTTTATGTGCCGACATAATCATCCTCTTATTTATCATCATAGTGGCCCTTTGCGGAGAGAATATACACAGTAATAAATTCTTCATTAATAGAATAAACAAGTCTGTGCTTATCCGTTATTTTCCGGGCATAGAGCCCTGCCAGATCATACTTTTTAAGTTGTGGTTTTCCCCTACCTGTCCGAGGATGAATAGCAAGCTCTTCAATGAGTACTCTTGCTTTTTTATAGGCCTGGGGTTCTGATCTCTTTAAAAGTTGTAAATCGGCTTTAGCTTTATCAGAAAAAATAATTTTATACATTATAAGTTGTCGAAAAAGGCATCTAGTTCTTCTTTAGTATTCACTACAGTATATTTCCCTTCCTTAATCTCGTGTTGCGCATCTTTTATTCTTTGAATCATTTCCGGTGTAAAATACAAATCATCCTCTGAGACCGGAGTTAAAACATAAGCCCGCTTCCTTCCTCTTCTGATTACTATTCTCTTTCCGGTATCTGCTAATTCAAAAAAATCCTTTTGACGCTCTCTAAACTGCCGGCTTGTTGTTTCTACAATTGTCATATGTGTACACTTTTTGGTACACAAATATACATTTTTTTCTTAACTACAAAACCAAATTTTTCTCTAAAGTGCAAATTTTGCTCTTTAGAGGAGCTTCCGATGTTGCATTTTAGAGGTCTGCCTGCATTTCCCGGTTATTAAGGGGAATTTGCTTTTCTCCTTCCAATATTTTGCTTCCATCTCCGCCTTTTCTTTCTCCGGCTGACAGAGCTTTAATTCCAGCTCCGATTTTTCTGTTGCAGCTCTATGTAAAAAATTCTCACACATTCTCCTCTCTTAGTTATCCTCTTCAAGTATATTTTATATAAACACTAAAAAAATAATAATCAATTTTAATTTAATAAACACTGTTCATTATATTTGCATCGTTAACAATCTTGGGTAATGGGTATATCAGACAGAAAAGAAAGAGAAAAAGAAGAAATGAGAAGACGTATTCTGGAATCGGCCAAAAAGCTCTTCCTGGATCTGGGGTATGAAAAAACCTCTATCCGGGGAATCGCCGAAGACATTGAATACAGTCCGGCTACCATATATCTTTATTTTAAAGACAAGAATGAGCTGCTCTTTGCCCTGCACCAGGAGGCCTTTGTGGAGTTTGCCAAAACCTTTGAGAAGGTGGCGCACCTGGCAGACCCTTTTGAAAGGCTGATCATGCTGGGCCGCGAATACCTGGCGTTTGCTTTTGCAAACCCCGAGCTGTACGAGCTGATGTTCCTGCTGACAGCCCCCATGGAAACCCTGGAAATCCGGGAGGATGTGTGGGAAGACGGCAAAGGTGTGTATATGGCGCTCGAAGCGCTCATTGCCCAATGCCAGGCCGCAGGCCATTTTAAAGGAGCAGATGTTTCGGAATTATCCATGATGATCTGGGCCACCGTACACGGACTGGTAACCATTTACCTCCGGAAAAGATGTACCATGTTTGATGAAATTGAACGCGACACCCGGATACAAGGCGGGCTTGACAGCCTGATCCGGATGCTGGAAAATTATTAATCAGCTGTGAGCTTAGAGCTATGAGCCTTGAGCCTTATAACGGAGCGACAGGCGCTCTTCGCCGGGCGATGCTCCACTTTATTCATGGGGCATTGGTTAAAGCTCACAGCTAAAACTTATACGTATGAAAAAGCTATTACTCGTATTAATCACTGTTGGGCTCACTCTTTCAGCTCACGCCCAATCGCAGATTCTGCAAACCTATCTTGAAGAAGGTATTGCCGGTAACTTAGCGTTAAAGCAGCAGAATTTAGAGATCGAAAAAGCTTTAAAAGGGATAGATATCGCCCGAACCAATTATTTCCCCCAGGTGAATTTCTCACCCAGCTACTCGGTAGCTTTCGGTGGCCGGAAAATACAGATCCCGATCGGAGACCTCCTGAACCCCGTTTACAGCACGTTGAATAAGCTGACCGACAGCGATGCCTTTCCGCAGGTGGAAAACGCCAGCGAACAGCTGGCCCCTATGAATTTCCATGATACCAAGCTGGAAATCAAAGTACCTCTCTTCAATACCGACATCCGTTATAATGTGGCCCTCCAAAAAGACCTGCTGGTTACGGAGGAAGCCAAAAGAAAATTCCTGGAATACGAGCTCCGCCATGCCATAGAGGCCGCCTATTACCAATATCTCCAGAGCCTGGAGGCTGTTCAGATCTACGAAAATTCCGAAAAATTACTGGAGAGCTACCTCCGCCTGAACCAAACGCTGGTACAGCACGAAGAAGCCCTGAAAGACGTGCTGCTGTCATCTGAGTATGAATTAAGCAAAGTACAGCAGGAAAAGGCAGTAGCAGAGAAAAACACCCGGCTGGCACAGGCGTATTTTAATTTTTTACTCAACAGGAAGCTGGAAGAGCCCGTTCTGGCCGATACCGCATTCTTTCATTCACTTCCTCCTAAGTTGTCGTTGGAAGAATATACCGAAACGGCCTTCCGCAACCGGCCGGAATTTGAACAATTGAACGCCGGGCTTAAAACCACGCAGACCCTCCTCCGTATGCAGGAGAAAAACGCGGTTCTCCCCCAGGTTTTCATGGGTGCCAACACCGGTTTCCAGGGATTTGGGTACACTTTCAGAGACCAGGCCTACATGGTCGGACAGATAGGACTGAACTGGCCGATCTTCCATGCCGGTGAAAAGAAAATAAAAATACAGCAGACCCGGATTTCCGGCGAGATCCTGCGCACGAAAACCGAAGAGGCCAAAAAACAGGTGGAAATGCAGGTTTACCGCAGCTTCCATGAGCTGGAAACCGCCCTGTCGGCGCTGGGGAGCAAAGAGCGCGACCTGGCCAGAACCGAAAAAATCTTCCAGCTGGTCAACAGCCGCTACAAAAACGGAGCGGCAATTCCGCTGGAAGTACACAAAGCCCAAAACGACCGGCTGATTGCCCAGCTTTCTCATTCACTGGGAAAGCTGGAGGTATGGTTAAAATATGCAGAACTGAAAAAAGGCGCGGGATGGTAGTGGAAAGTGCCAGGCAAAGAATGGCCATACGTGGATGCAGATAGCCTACTTTGAATCAGCCCCGTTCCAAAGGGACATAACCTAAATAGCCCCTGGACGAAGTCCGTGGCCGTATGTACGAATTTATTAAACGAGAATATTGATTTTAATTTTTACATCCATGAAAAGGATAATTGTAGTATTGGCGGTGATAGCCGGCGCTTGCAGCTCCGGGAAGGAAAACGCCAAAACAACCACCGAAAAGCCGGCCCCGGCCGTGAAGACGGTCACCGTGGAGAACCATACTTTTCACGAAACCGTGAGCTCTTCAGGCATGCTTACTTCCAAATCCGAGATCAAGCTGGCCTTTAAAACGGGCGGAATGATCCGGAAGTCGTATGTCAGCGAAGGGCAGTACGTAAAAGCCGGGCAGCTGCTGGCCGAGCTCGACCTCTCAGAAATTGACGCCCAGGTAAACCAGGCCAGAATCGGCTATGAAAAGGCTAAGCGCGATCATGACCGGGCCGAAAAGCTGTACCGCGAAGAAGCCGCCACGCTTACCGTGCTCAACGATGCCAAAAGCGGGCTGGAGATCGCTACACAAACCCTGGATGCTGTACAATTCAACCAGAAGCTTTCGCGGATTTATGCCCCGGTTTCGGGCCGTATCCTGATGAAGCTGGCCGAGCAGGGAGAGCTGATCGGGCCTTTCGCCCCCATGTTTATCCTGGGTACAGGTGAGCAGGCCTATGTGGTCAATGCAGGCCTGACCGACCGCGATATCGTAAAAGTTGCTTTAGGCGACCGCGCCGAAGTCACCCTTGATGCTTATCCCGGCGAGACCTTTGAAGGCCGGGTTACCCAGATTGCCCAGATGATTACGCCGGCTACCGGCACCTATGCCGTGGAAGTAGAAATGGCCCCTAACGGCAAAAGACTCATTTCAGGATTTGTAGCGCGCATGTCGGTTCATACCCAAAAATCAGCCTCTACCCTGGCCATTCCTGTTGAAGCGCTGGTCAATGCACAGGGCAATCAGGCAGACGTTTACGTTTATTCAGGAGGAAAAGCACTCAAAAGACAGGTTTCAATCGGGAAAGTGTACGATACGTACGTAGCGGTTTCTTCGGGTTTACAAGCAGGGGATATCGTTATTACCACCGGCAGCGGATTTGTTTCAGACGGAGACCCGGTAACCATCAATAAGCCATGAAAATCACCGAATTCTCAGTAAAGAACCACCAGTTTACCATTATCATTTTTATCATGATCATGGCGCTGGGCATTACCTCGCTGCTGAACATGCCCAAGGCCGAAGACCCGGCCATGCGGGCCACGTTTAACTCCATTGTGGTGGTGTATCCCGGCACCAGCCCGGAAGACATGGAAGAGCTGGTGGTAGACCCTATTGAAGATAAGGTATCTTCACTGGGAGAGATAAAAAAAGTGGTTTCCTATGCCGCTGACGGTGTAGCCAGCATTGTAGTAGAGTTCGATTTCCGGGCCGATGAGAAAGAGAAAAACAACGAGGTGCTGCGCGAAATCAATGCCTTGCGTACCAAGCTTCCGCAGGATATCTATTCTATTGATGTGATAAAATCCACCCCGGAAACCGTCAATATCATCCAGTGTGCGCTGCTTTCCGAGTCGGCTTCCTACTATGACCTGAACCAACAGGCCGAAGCCCTGAAAGACAAGCTTAAAAAGGTCAGGGGAATCAAAGATATCGATATTCATGCGGTTCCGGCCCGGCAGGTGCGGATCGACCTGAATACCGATCGCATGGCCGGCTTTAAAATCCCGCTTTCCCGTCTGATGTCGATCATCCCGTCTGAAAACATGAATATCCCGGCCGGGGCCATCGAGATCGGCAACCGGAGGATCAACGTAAAAACCTCGGGTTCATACGGATCCCTTGACGAGATCCGGAATACGGTGGTCAGCTCATCAGGTCAGAATATCACCTACCTGAAAGACATTGCCGAAGTATACTACGACTACGAAGAAAACAACTACCTGGCCCGTTTGAACGGTAAACGCGGGATTTTCCTGACAGCCAGCCAGAAATACGGCACCAACATTTTTGAAATCGACGCCAAAATCAGCCCGATCATTGCGTCTTTCTCTGAAACCCTGCCGCCCCACATCACGCTCGAAAAAAGCTTTGACCAGGCCAGGAGCGTGTCTAAACGGCTGCTGGGACTTGCCCGCGACTTTGGCATAGCCATTTTCCTGGTGCTGATCACCCTCATTCCGCTGGGCATCCGGGCCTCACTGATCGTTATGATCTCTATTCCTTTGTCGCTCGCCATTGGCCTGGCCGGGATAGATCTCATGGGTTATTCCATTAACCAGCTCTCGGTGGTAGGGCTGATCATCTCGCTGGGCCTGCTGGTTGATGACTCTATTGTGGTGGTGGAAAACATTTCGCGATACCTGCGCGAGGGGTATTCCAGGAAGGATGCTGCCATAGAAGGCACCAAACAGATCTCCATGGCCGTGCTGGGGTGTACGGCTACGCTGATCCTGGCTTTCCTGCCGCTTACCTTTTTACCGGAAGCCTCCGGCGATTTCATCCGGAGTCTGCCCATGGCCGTGATCACGACCGTGCTGGCCTCGCTGTTTGTCTCCCTCACCATTGTGCCTTTCCTGGCCAGCCTGCTTATGCCAAGAGAAGAGAAAGAGCACGGCAATATCGTATTGCAGTATATGAACAGGGCCATTGACGGCTCTTACCAGAAGATCCTGCACTGGTCACTGCTGAACCCCTTCAAAACCCTGGCCGTAGCGGTAGTGATGTTTACAGGCAGCGTGCTGCTGATCCGGGTCATCGGCATAACGGTATTTCCGAAGTCTGAAAAACCGCAATTCCTGATCAATATTGAAACCCCGCTGGGCACTTCTCTTTCCGAGACCGATGCGGCGGTACGCTATACCGAAGGGTTGCTTTCTCAAAGCGAGCTGGTCAGGAACTATGCCTCCAATACCGGGAAAGACAACCCCCGGATCTATTACAACATTATTCCGCGCGGAGGCACCTCCACGAATTTCGCGCAGATTTTTGTACAGCTCCGCGAGGGTACGGAAGTTCCTGAACGTACGGCCTACATCAATGAATTGCGGGATAAGCTGGACCGGTATCCCGGCGCCCGGATCAAAGCCCTTGAGTTTGAGCAGGGAGCCCCGGTAGAAGCGCCGCTCACCATACGGGTCTTCGGGGAGAACCTCGACTCGCTGAAAATACTGGCCGACCGGGTAGAGAAGCTCTATAAAGATACCGAAGGCACCATTTATGTCAATAATCCCATCAGCAACAAGTCTACCGACCTGCGGATCAAAGTCAACACAGACAAGGCCGGCCTGCTGGGAATTCCCACGGTAGAAATCGACCGGCACATCCGGATGGCCATTTCCGGTTTTCCGCTGGGAAATTTCAGGGACGAAAACGGCGAAAACAACGAGATCGTGCTATCGCTGCCACGGGGAAAAACCGTAAGCGCCGATGTGTTTGACCGGATCTACATTCCTTCGGCCAACGGGGCGCAGATTCCTTTAAGCCAGCTGGCCACCATAGCGTTTGAGAGCTCGGCCAACCGGATACAGCATTATAACCAGGAAAGGTATACTTCGGTATCTTCTTTCGTTAAAGAAGGCTATACCACCGCAGAAACCCTGAACCGGTTCAACGAAAAGCTATCGCAGATGAAATTCCCGGCGGGTTACAGCTACGAGCTGGCGGGGGAGGAAGAACAAAAGGCCCAGACTTTCGGCGGGCTGGGCACCATCATCATCATCACTATTTTCGGTATCCTGGCGGTGCTGATCCTTGAATTCAGAACCTTCAAATCTTCTTTTATTGTTTTATCGGTTATTCCGCTCGGAGTAATCGGTGCGGTGGGTATTTTATTCCTGACCGGCAATACGATGTCGTTTACGGCCGTGGTAGGGATCATCGCCCTGGCAGGGATAGAAGTAAAAAACTCTATTTTGCTGGTCGACTACACCAATTACCTGCGTAAAGAAGAAAACCTGAGCATTGACGAAGCCATAGAAAAAGCCGGCAAAACGCGATTCATTCCGATTGTTCTGACCACTTTGACGGCTATAGGCGGGCTTATGCCCCTGGTGCTGGAGCACTCACCACTGTATTCACCTCTTGCCCTGGTGATTATCGGCGGACTGATCTCTTCGCTTGTGCTGACGCGGATTGTAACACCGGTGATGTATAAACTGCTACCGCCTAAAGTGTAATCCTTTTACGCTTACGCTGTGTTCCTTTCTTTGTGTTCTTTGTGCAAATTTAATATTTCACAAAGAGTACAACGTTTTCTCTGGCAAGTTTTTATATTTACAGATAATTCATTCCTGATTAATTATGAGCGATACCCGTAATCTGTTGAAAAAAGCAATTTTCGCTTTACCCCTGCTGGTTACCTGTGCACCTGCTGAAAATACCTTGCCCAAACCGGTGGAGTATACCTTTAGCAAGACGCCGTCGTGGTCAGATGAATTTAACGGAGAAGGCCTCCCGGATCCTTCCAGATGGAGCTACGACGTGGGGTCACCGTATAACGGCTGGGGAAATAACGAGCTGCAATATTATACCGAAGCCCGTAAAGAAAATGCGTATGTTTCCAACGGAACGCTGAAGATCACGGCCCGCAAAGAAAAAATGGATGGCCTGGAATATACCTCTGCACGGCTGGTCAGCAAAGGCAAGGCCGATTTCCTGTACGGCCGGTTTGAGGTGAGGGCCAAAGTACCGGCCGGCCGCGGAACCTGGCCTGCGGTATGGATGCTCCCTACCGAATGGGCCTATGGCGACTGGCCCAATTCCGGGGAGATCGACATCCTGGAACATGTTGGATACGACCCCGGTGTGGTGCATATCAGCACGCATACCAAAGATTATCACCACTCCATCGGCACCCAGAAAACCGCCAAAAAGAAAATTGAGAACGCTACCACCGAATTCCAGCTCTACCGGGTAGACTGGACGCCTGATTACATCCGGGGCTATGTCAATGACGAACAGATCTTCAGCTTTGCCAATGAAAAGCGGGATTTTAAATCCTGGCCCTTTGACAAGAAATTTCACTGGCTGATCAACCTGGCCGTTGGCGGCAACTGGGGCGGCCAGCAGGGCGTAGATGAGCAGGCATTTCCAGCCCTGTTCGAGGTAGATTACGTAAGGGTATACGACCTGGTTAAGCCCTGATTTTCCTGTAGAAAGCCGGTTTAAAGAAAATTCGATATCTTTGGCGGATTATTGTTTCAATTATGCAACGGCAACTTCAGGACAAAACAATCTGGTATAAAATAATTCTCGGCCTTTCATGGCTGCTGATCCTGGCGCTGGCCGTGGTGAATAACGGCTATGCCAATGACGACCACTTTACCGTGATTGAGCTGATTGCCCGGTTCGGCATCCTGCCGAAATCTACCCAATGCTGGCAGTGTTACCACCCGAAACTGTACCATTTCCTGGTTGCGCAGACCTGGAACCTATTGGGCATCACCACCCCTTATTACCAGCACGTTTCGGCACAGCTTTTCAGCGCGCTGGCCGGTTGTACTACCGTGTATCTTTTTCTCCGGTTTATCCGCCCGCTTCATTTTCCTGAAACGCTGAAGATCTTTGTTTTTGCTTTTTTTGCATTAAACCCGCGCTTTATTGCTATTTCAGGACAGGCCACTAACGATGCCCTGATTATCCTGCTCGGAACGGTTAACCTTTTTGCTATTCTTAAGCTGTTTAAGCGCCCGTCATTAAAATATGCCGTGTTGGTTATCGGCTCACTGGTACTGGGATCCATGGCCAAGCTTAACTTCGGCGTATTCTTCATTGCGTCGCTTATCGTACTGGTGGTTCTTTCTGTTCTTCATAAAAATTACAACCTGTCGCTCCGGAAAGGATACCTCGGAACCGCCCTGCTCGGGCTGCTGCTCAGCGCCTGCACATTTCTTTTTTTCAACGGGTACGTGCGTGACTACCGGGAAACCGGCAAGCTCTTTACCTACAACACGCCAACCTACGAGCTTCCCCACCTCTATCACCTGGATATGGTTTACATACCGGGTATTCGTTCCATTTATTCCGGTTTTTTCAAATTTCATTACTTTGATCTTATCCGGAACCCGCATGTGTCTTATAGCGGCCAGTTCCGGTTTAAGCATGTCCATTCCCATTTTTCGCAGGTGTACGCCCGGTATTATTTCCTGGGGTTTGACAACTGGCCGCCGCAGTGGCGAACCGACAACGGCATGGTCACCGCCATAGGCCGCATTTCGCTCGCCGTAGGCATTATTCCAACATTTATCCTGTTCACGGGGCTTTTCCTGCTGCTCCGGAATCTCTTTAAAAATCCCCTGAAATCGGATGAGTCCTGGATCTACCTCCTTTATATCGCCGGGTTTCTCGGATTCTCCGTACTTTTCTCCCTTATAGGCCGGACCTTCGTGTTCATGAAGGCCATTTATATTTTCCCCGGCCTGCTGGCCACCATCGTGCCTTTCCTGCTGGGAAACCAGGCCGTCATGAAACGGAAAGCCGTGAGAACAGCCCTGTATGCATTTTATATCGGTTTATTTGTGCTGTACCTGGTGCCGGTGGTTTACCTGATTGTGCAGCTGGGCGCTAGGTTGTAATTCTGCTTTTTTTCTTAGAATTTCTATGCCCGGTTCCCGACAAGCCGGGCCGCGGGGTCTGGTTCTCGTCTACGCTCGAACTGACAGGTGGCAGCCCTGCCTGTCAGTTCGAGCGTAGTCGAGAACCGTATACCCAACTCTATTTCTTCAGGTTCAGCAGCAGGTTCTGATCCGGCTTCCCGATGATAATCGTGTTGTTGGTTCCGTAAGGGCTCACCCCTTTGGCTGCCCAGGTGCGCTCAGTCTCTGCCCGGTACAGCTCAAGCATCTTGGGCTGGGAGAGCGCTTCTTTGGTTTTCGCTTCGAGCAGCGCTGCCTCATAGTCGCCCTGGGCCCGGGCTACCTTTTCCTTGTTCTCTGCCACGGCCCGTTTGGCCCTGTATTCAAACTCTTCTGCTTCCTGGATGGCCTTGGTTTTCCCTTCTATTGACTTCTGCAGCGACTCAGGCGGCAGGATATTGGTGCGCAGTTGCGTCACTTCAAAATATTTTCCTACCCGCTTATTGACCTCCAGCCCGATCTGCTGCTCAAAAGCCTCGCGATGGTTGAAAATAGAATCAACCGCAAAACGGTTCGATACATCGTTCACTCCGCCTAAAATAGCGGTTTCCAGCCAGGTGGTTTCTACGGCTTTCAGTCCGCCCTGCTTAAAGGTCTGGCGCAATTCCACAAAAAGCTGGTTGGCGTTTTCCGGCTTCACCTTATAATTGAAGGTGGGCTTGATCTTGCAGCTGAAGCCGCCTTTGACAATCACGCCCAGCGTTTCGTAGTGCACATTCTTCTGGTCGGTTTCTATCTCGTATACCCGTTCAAAGTATTTATTGTATATCTGGAATCCCGACACCAGCTTCACGGAACCTATGCCCCGGTTATCCCCGATCAGCGATTCTTTGAGCCCAACGGCTCCTGCATTGATCCGGATCAGGTCATACGGCTGAAAAAGAAGGATAAAAAACGCAATAACCGTACCCACAAGTAATTTATAGTTCACTTTAAGCCGCCGGCCGCCTTCCTGGTCATAAATCCACTCAAAAACTTTAAGGCGGGTAGCAAAATGAATAAACAGAACTGCCGTAAAAAGAAGTACAATAAGAAGAAAAGTAAACATACGCTATATGGGGTTTAAAATTAGTTTCCCGAAAATACACTATTCCGGGCAATATGCAAGCAGTTAGGGTTCAACGGTCATATAGCTGTACCGGTTAGAAAGAATTTAAATAAAGCCCAAACAAGACAAATGGACTTTTTTCGTTATTATTTGAACCGCACTCTTATTGAAGAAGTGTAATATTTACGTCAATTTTGGCGTATTGTTTTAAACAACCCTGGTAGTTATATGGCACAAAAGACGCTTTTCGACAAAGTTTGGGACAGTCACGTAATTAAGCATGTAGAAGACGGCCCTGATGTTCTGTTCATCGACCGTCACTTTATCCACGAGGTAACCAGCCCCGTGGCGTTTCTCGGACTGGAAAACAGAGGAATCGGTGTAATGTATCCGCAACGGACATTTGCCACCGCCGATCACAACACTCCTACCGTAAATCAGCATTTGCCTGTAGGCGATCCGCTTTCGGCCAATCAGCTGAAGGCCCTGGAAAACAATACGGCCAAATACGGAATTTCGCATTGGGGCCTCGGGCACAACAAAAACGGAATTGTACACGTAGTAGGGCCGGAAAACGGCATCACCCTGCCGGGAATGACCATTGTATGCGGTGATTCCCATACCTCCACCCACGGTGCATTCGGCTGTATTGCTTTCGGTATCGGTACATCAGAAGTGGAAATGGTGCTGGCATCACAATGCATCATGCAGCCGAAGCCTAAAAAAATGCGCATTACCATTAACGGTAAACTGGGCCGGGGCGTTACGCCCAAAGACGTGGTGCTCTATATCATTTCCCAGATCTCGGCCTCAGGCGCTACCGGCTATTTTGCCGAATACGCCGGCGAGGTTTTTGAAAACATGAGCATGGAAGGCCGGATGACCGTATGCAACATGTCGATTGAAATGGGCGCCCGGGGCGGTATGATTGCTCCTGACGAAACCACTTTCAACTGGCTGAAAGGCCGGGAAAAGGCCCCTAAAGGTACCGAGTGGGAGAATTATGTGGAGCAATGGAAGCAGTTAAAGACCGATGAAGACGCAGCATTTGACCTGGAGCTGAACTACCGGGCCGAAGACATTGAACCGCAGATCACCTACGGCACCAACCCGGGCATGGGCATAGGAATAACCAGAAGCATCCCGGATGCTTCAGAAGTGAAAGACGGGGAAGCCAGCTATAAAAAATCATTGAACTACATGGGCTTCAACGAAGGCGAAAGCATGCTGGGCAAGGAAGTAGACTATGTTTTCCTGGGAAGCTGCACCAATGGCCGTATTGAAGATTTCCGGGCGTTTGCTTCTATTGTCAAAGGCCGCAAAAAAGCAGACCATATCACGGCATGGCTGGTACCCGGCTCTCATATTGTGGAAAAACAGATTCACGAGGAAGGCATATACACCATTCTTACAGAAGCCGGGTTTGAGCTTCGTCAACCGGGATGTTCTGCCTGCCTGGCCATGAACGATGACAAGGTTCCTTCGGGTAAGCTGGCGGTATCTACCTCTAACCGGAATTTTGAGGGTCGCCAGGGACCGAATGCAAGAACCCTGCTGGCCTCTCCCCTGGTGGCAGCTGCAGCAGCGGTATCGGGTGTAGTGACAGATCCCCGGGAGCTGCTCCGGGATTAACGCTTCCCGACCATTAGTTTTTCACTTTTAACTATTCACTTAAAAAGATGGCCTACGACAGTTTTAACATATTAACCTCTTCCTGTGTGCCGCTTCCGCTGGAAAACGTAGACACAGACCAGATTATACCCGCTCGTTTCCTGAAAGCCACCAAGCGGGAAGGATTCGGCGACAACCTTTTCCGTGACTGGAGATACAACAGTGATAATACCCCGAAAGAAGATTTTGTTCTGAACAATCCTACGTATTCGGGTAAGATCCTGGTAGCCGGCAGAAACTTCGGATCGGGCTCGAGCCGGGAACATGCGGCCTGGGCCATTTACGACTACGGGTTCCGCTGTGTGATCTCCAGCTTCTTTGCCGATATTTTCAAAGGAAATTCACTGAATATCGGTATCCTGCCGGTAACGGTCAGCCCCGAATTCCTCGACAAGATCTTCAAAGCCATAGAAGCTGACCCCGCCACCCAAGTGGAGGTGAACCTTCCTGAGCAAAAGGTAACCCTGCTGGCCACCGGCGAAAGCGAAGGCTTCCAGATCAACGGGTACAAGAAAAATAACCTGCTGAACGGTTATGACGATATCGATTACCTGTTATCGCTTAAAGAAGAGATCGGCATTTTTGAAAAAACACGCATTTAACGGTGAGAAAAATAGAAGTAATGGACACGACGCTCCGCGACGGCGAGCAAACGAGCGGCGTGTCTTTCTCCGCTTCCGAAAAATTAACCATAGCCAAGCTTCTCCTGCAGGATGTAAAAGCAGACCGCCTGGAAGTGGCCTCAGCACGGGTTTCTGAAGGAGAGCTCCGCGCCGTGCAGGCCATTACCGCCTGGGCACAGGAAAACGGCTTCCTGGATAAAATAGAAGTGTTGACCTTTGTAGACGGCCTGGCCTCTATTCAATGGATGGAAGAAGCAGGTGCCCGCGTCATGAACCTGCTGACCAAAGGTTCGCTGAACCACCTCACCCACCAGCTGGGGAAGACGCCGGAGCAGCATTTTGAAGATATTGCTTTTGTGATCTCGGAAGCACAAAAAAGGCAGATAGCCGTAAACGTGTACCTCGAAGACTGGAGCAACGGTATGCGGAGCTCCCGCGATTACGTCTTTGATTTCCTCGATTTCCTGGCACAGCAACCTGTCAAGCGTATCCTCTTACCGGATACTTTGGGAATACTGACGCCCGATGAAACCTTTTCGTATGTACGGGAGATCGTCAGCCGCTATCCCCGGATACACTTTGACTTTCACGGGCACAACGATTACGACCTGGCCACCGCCAATGTGCTGAATGCGCTGAAAGCCGGGATCCACGGTATTCATCTCACCGTTAACGGGCTGGGAGAACGTACCGGAAACGCCCCCCTGGCCAGTGTGGTAGCCGTCATCAATGACTTCCTGCCCGAAGTGACCACTTCTGTTGTGGAGGAATCCCTGTATTCTATTTCGAGGATCGTAGAGAGCTTTTCGGGAATCAGGATCGCCGAAAACCGGCCCATTGTAGGTGAAAATGTCTTTACCCAGACCGCCGGGGTGCATGCTGACGGCGACAAGAAGAAAAACCTGTATGTCAGCGATCTTAACCCCGAGCGTTTCGGCCGTAAAACATCGTATGCGCTGGGGAAAACCTCCGGGAAAGCCAATATTGAAAAGAACCTGCAGGAGCTGGGAATTAAGCTCAATGACGAAGATCTGAAGAAAGTAACGGCGAAGATCATTGCCCTGGGCGACCGCAAAGAAACCGTAACCAAAGAAGACCTACCCTATATCATCTCTGATGTACTGGACAGGAACACCATTACGGAGAATGTGAAGATCCTGAATTATGTGCTGACCCACTCGCGCGGACTTCAACCCTCAGCCACCCTGCAGATCCAGGTAGCCGGGGAAGTTTTTGAGCAAAATGCCCAGGGTGACGGACAGTACGATGCCTTCATGAATGCCCTTAAAAAGGCGCTCCGCAAAAAGGGAATCGACCTGCCTGCGCTTCTTGATTATTCGGTACGGATACCGCCCGGCGGAAAAACAGATGCCCTTTGTGAAACCATTATCACGTGGGACATTAACGGCAAAAGCACCAAGACCCGTGGTCTCGACTCTGATCAGACCGTATCGGCAATAGAGGCTACGCAGAAGATGCTGAACCTGATCCATATAGGATAGTGCCGGGTAGATAGTGGCCCCCGGGTGTGGCCAGCCCCGAAGGGGCGCAATACATTAACCCGGGGCGAAGCCCCGGGGAGTAGCAAAGCAATAACCAAAAAACATAACCAAAAAATGAAAAAACATATACTGGTAGTACCGGGCGATGGAATCGGCCAGGAAGTGACCCGGGTAGGGAAAAAGGTACTGGAAAAGATCGCCGGGAAACACGGCCATGAGTTTACCTATGATGAAGCGCTGATCGGTCACGTGGCCATTGAAGCCACCGGCGATCCGCTTCCCGAAGAAACACTGATCAAAATGCGGGCCTCTGACGCCATCCTTTTCGGAGCCGTGGGCCATGCCAAGTACGATAACGACCCGAATGCCAAAGTACGGCCCGAGCAGGGCCTTTTAAAGATGCGTAAAGAGCTCGGACTCTTCGCTAATTTACGCCCGATCAAGTTATTTGACGAACTTTTGAGCTCATCCAGCATCAAGCCTGAAATTCTGAAAGGATCAGACATTCTCTTCTTCAGAGAGCTGACCGGCGATGTATATTTCGGGGAAAAGAAGCGCACTGACGACTCGGCCTCTGACCTGATGATCTACCACAAATACGAGGTGGAAAGAATAGCCCGTAAGGCTTTTGATGCCGCCATGACCCGCGGCAAAAAGCTTATGTCTGTCGATAAGGCCAACGTTCTGGAGTCGAGCCGCCTCTGGCGGGAGGTGATCCAGGAAGTGGCAAAAGACTACCCGGAAGTAACCGTAGAACACCAGTTCATTGATGCCGCAGCCATGCTATTGATCAAAGATCCCCGGCGCTTTGACGTAGTGGTTCTGGGCAACCTGTTCGGCGATATTCTTACAGATGAGGCTTCGCAGATAGCCGGTTCAATGGGTATGCTGGCCTCTGCCTCTGTGGGAGAAAGCACCGGCGTTTACGAACCGATCCACGGATCAGCTCACGATATCACCGGGAAAAACCTGGCCAACCCCATGGCCTCCGTGCTTTCAGCAGCGTTATTGCTGGATATTTCTTTCGGCCTGAAAGAAGAATCACAGGCGATAATCCGTGCCGTAGATGAGGTATTGAAAGCGGGCTTCCGTACCGGTGATATTGCAGATGAAAACACACCGGCCGGCAAAATTCTCGGAACCGTGGAAATAGGAGAAGAGATCCTGAAAAGGATATAAAATAAAAAGTCCGGCTCTTAGGCCGGACTTTTTCATCAATTGTTATCCAACAGCTCCAGCTTAAAGACCAGAGGCATAAAAACAGGCATTGTCCCCCCCCCGTTTTCACCGTAAGCTATTTTTGAAGGCAGAATAGCAATGGCCTTCTCTCCTTTCCGCATCAGCTTTACAGCCTCTGAAAATCCGGAAATGTATTCTGACAGAACCATGTTGGTACCGGTTGCCTCTTTCTGAAACTCGAAACCATTCACAAAATGCCCGGAGAATTTGACAGTTGCCGTTGTACCGGTAATCAGGCTGTCGGTAGTCACCACCGTTTTACTGATTATCAGCCCGGAGCTGGTCGTTTCAACGTTCGTGAGCTTATTCTTTTTAATGTACCACTGAATTTGCTGCGATTCACTCAGGCGGTCTATCACCTCGATATCTACCATCAGGATAGCATTGTACTCCACACCACCGGGAGGATTGGTACCGTAACCCAGCGTGGAAGGAATCAGGAAGCGGCCTTTACCGCCCTTGCCCATAAATATGGTTGACCCCACTGACAGGCCCAGGATCTTCCCGGAATATCCGTTTTCATAGATCAAAACAGAATCGGTGGCTGCTTTTGTATCTACCACCCTGTTTTCCAGGGTTCTGATCGTATAGGCTACCCAAACCGCTTCATTGTTGGTAAATTTGTTAATGGTATCGCCTTTGGTTTCGATCATGGAATAGATCGGAAAGTAATTCCCGTTGCCATCATACAATACCTCTTTCTTCGCTGTCAACCCGTTAGACGCTACATACTCGTCCATGATTTTTTCCTGCTCTTTTCCCAACATGGTGATCTCAGAGTCTACCGGATCTTTCAAACACGAGGTCAATCCTACTGCTGCAACAACCGCTAATAAACTTTTTCTTATCATTTTAACTTACTTTTTTACCACATCAACCACTTCTATGTCAAAGACAAGCGGAGTGTTAGGCGCGATAGGGCCTGCACCCTGTTCGCCATATCCCAGGGCAGAAGGAATAATAATCGTACTCTTTCCACCTTTTTTCATAGTCTTTAACGCAATTTCCCATCCCGGTATTACACCATGGTCGCCAACTTTCACCGTTATGGTTTCATCGCCTTTCGAATAATCAAATTTTTCGCCGTTGGTAAATTTGCCTACGTATTTTACTTTTACCACGTCTCCGTCCTGTACCAGGTCACCTGAGCCGGGCGCAGTTTGCACGTGATAAATATCTCCTTCGGCCGTTTTCTGAGCGCCTTTCATATTTTTTGCCACGTATTCCTCTATAACCTTAGGCTCGTTGGCTTTACGCTCTTCCGCTTCTTTTTTGTAGTCATCCATGCTCTGGATCTGGTGCATCTTTACAATGAACCGGATGTCTGTTCCCACACCGATCTCCGGTGGCACGGGCTGACCCATCATTTTAAACAGGGTGTCTGCGCTAACCAATACGGTAGTGCTGTCTCCTTCCCCTATATGATACAGGGCATTTTCAAAAGAGCCCTTAAAATATCCTTTCTGAATAGGCACGGTAAACGGGGTTCCTTCTGCGTATGAATCTTTGATCACCGAGTCTGCCGCTGTTTTAATGACCAGGTCAAACTTGATAATATCTCCGTCTTTGGCCAGTTTCCCTGACTTTCCTTTTTCATGAACCTGTAGCCGGTCGCCGTCTTCCGTAGTGGTTACTTTATATTGGTTGCAGGAGATTATTCCTGCGGTAAGAAGTACCAGGGCCGATAATTTTAATTTCATTCTTTGATTGATTATATTTACGTAATTGGTTTCACATGGGCTGCCTCAGCAGCTCATTTTTTATTTTGGGGAGCAAAGTTAGGAATTTTTCAACAGTTTCATTCAAAGATAATTGACTTCTCCCCCCTGCCGCATTTTTGTGTCCGCCACCTTCGAAATATTCCCGGGCAAAATCAGCCACCGACAGGTCATGCACCGAGCGGAAGGATATCCGGATCTGGTCTTCCTTCTCGGTAAAAAGCACTGACATCACGGCATTCCGGATGGTCAGCCCCTGGTTCACCAGGCCCTCCGTATCGCCGTTACGGGAGTTGAAACGCTTCAGCTCTTCTGCTGAAACAGCCATATAGGCTACCCGGTAATCGGGCAGGAAAACAAGCTTATTGCTCAGCACATACCCCAGGAACTGTAGTTTCTCATAGGGGTTATTATCAAAAAGGCTGCGGTGCACCGATGACGGGTTTACGCCTTTCTCCAGCAGCTCAGCGGCTATACGGTGTACAGCCGGCGTAGTAGAGTCAAACCGGAAAGAGCCGGTATCGGTAAGCAGACCCGCGTAAAGGCATACGGCCCCATCGCGGCTGATGTGATGTGTTTCCCTCAGGTCGGTGATCAGGTCAAACACCAGCTCACAGGTAGAGGATGCTTTCACCTTCCAGTAATAGAGCTCCCCGAAAGGTTCGGGCTGCTCATGATGATCAATAATAACTTTAGGAGCAGGGGCATTCAATACCGCCTCCTTCATATCTTTCAAACGGGATGACGAAGAGAAATCCAGGCAGAAAATCACGTCTGCACTGGCAACAAGCGCTTCTGTGCCCGGTTCCTGCCAGACCTTCACCTCTCCTGCTCCCGGCATCCATTTCAGGTACTCTGCGGGCTCGGTAGGGCTTATGAGCGTGATCCGGGTAAGCCCTCTGCTTTCCAGGAAAAACTTCAGTCCCAGCGAAGATCCGTACGCATCACCGTCAGGATTCTGGTGGAATGTGATCACAATTGCCGGGTTTTTGTTCAGCCAACCGAGAAACCGGTCCAGCTCAGCAGGTCTTTCCGTAAAAAAAGAATGTTCAAACATTCCGCAAATATACGCTGATGAACAGCGAATTCACGAATGAACGGAAATGTTCTCCGCAAAAAACTACCGTAAACTCACTAATCACTGAAATGGGCCATCATGAGCAGTGAGCCGGCGGTTCCGTCCATAGTAGGTTCATTGGTGCTGTAATCTCCCGTATCGTCGTGATAGGTCACAAAATTATTCTGTACCTCTGCAAACTCATCCGGCTGCACCAGGTGAATGCCGATGAGGTTGTTGTAAATAGAGGCATATACCGGGCCGTCTACAAGCCCGCCGGGAATTTCCATCTTTTTAAGCACGTACAGGCTGGTATGTACTTCCTGCGGGAACTCTCCGCCGGCCGGGATACCGCTGAACATAGACGTCCCCCACGGGTTCCGTCCAAACAGCCAGTCGCGTTGCAAGGCCAGGTAATGGCCGTATTTATCCGGTGAGCTCTTCCGGTGCGACCCGGACCGGTTTCCTCCGCCCTTGTCGGCCCCTGTCATTTTCCGGTATAAGATAATCTGCCCGGCCAGGCTGGTAGCCAGGTTGTTGGAGCACCAGATAAACGGCACCCCGATTGTATACGGGTTTTTGCGCGCCCGGGCCAGGGTATACTCAATGCCCTCGGCATAGTACGATTCGAGCACCTTACGGAAATCTTTATCCACCAGTCCGTGCAGCACAAAATGCCCGAAATTCAGGAAAGGATAAAGCCGGTAGTGATCTGTTGTATCTTTCACGGTCCAGGAGTCAGCCGTATTGCTATTCAGGGCATATTCACGGGCCTGCTCGAGGTATTGGGGCTCGCGGAAAAGCAGGTACATTTCGGCGGCGCCCCATTCCATGTCATCGTTCCAGGTATCTTCATTGTACCGGTAAGGGGCGCTGTAGGAATTGCCCTGCTGGTACCCTTCCTTTTCCCGGCCCAGGGCATATACGCTGCGGGCCGCTTCTTTACACCTTTGCGCAAATGCTTCATCGTACTTCCAGATACGGGCGGCAATGGCAAAAGCGGCCGCACAGCGCCCCGCCAGGTTGGCCACCCCTGTGGCAGACGACTGGTATTTGTTCAGGCCCTGGGGCTTACCGTTGGCAAAATAAGCCGGCCGGTAGCTGTTAGGCCCCCACCCGTAATCCGAATTATCGTTATCGGGCATTTTGTAGCCCTTATGATCCCGGTCATCGGCTACCTGGTGAATTAATGACTCCGGTGTGGGGTGCATTTTCAGGAGCCAGTCGAGGCCCCATTTGGCTTCATCAAGAATATCGGGAATACCGTTCGGTCCCGGTTTCCCGAATGCATCCACGGCGTCTTTGAATTTTTCAGGGTACAGCTCCCAGGTCTTCAGCATATGTGCCGTGGCGTAGCTTGACGTAATCAGGTATTTCAGCTGATCACCGGCATCGTGCCACCCGCCGCTCACATCTACCAGCGTGGTATCTTTCACCGGCCCGTAAAAGCTGTAGCCATCTTTCTGATGGCAGTAGACATCCAGGGCCGGGTTATAACCGCATCTTTGCTGCCGCATAAAGGTGAGAAGGGTTTCCTGGTGCCCCCGGTAGGCTGCTTTATCTATTGTAAACAAAGAAGACCGCTCCTTACTCTCTGAAGTGACCAGGTAATATTGACCTGTATGGGTTATGCCGGAAAAATCTGCTTCGTAATAGTAATCAAAAACACCCCAGTTGCCGTTTGTAACCCTTTTAAGACCGGGAGAGGCAACCACCCGGCCCGTCTCTGCCTCCACCACGTCCACTTTCTGTCTGACCGGCGCTTTGGAAAACAGCAGGGCTATTTTAGGGTCTTCCGGTAAATAACCCACCTGGTTAACCCTGAGGTAAACCTTTTCTCCCGCGCTGGCCTGAAAAAACAAAAGCAGTAAAAGCAGAATTCGCATAGCTCACAAAAAGTTAAGGCTACCCCTTTGAGGTAGCCTTACAAATATAACTAAAAAGATCAGGTTTACACCCGCCATACCCAACCGTACTTATCTTCTTCTTTACCGGTCCGGATATTGTTCAATGCCGTTTTAAGCACCTGCGAAACCGATGATTCGGTTACTTTAGGCAGGGGCAGGTCTTCTCCTTCATACCCTACGGCAGAAAAAGGCGACACCACCACGGCGGTTCCCACACCGAAAACTTCGGTAACCGAGCCGTTACGCAGCCCTTCAATGATCTCTTCTACCGATACCTTTCTCTCTTCCACCGCATACCCTTTGTCTTCTGCAATGCGGAGAAGGGCTTCACGGGTGGTCCCTTTCAGAATTGTGCTGCTGACAGCCGGCGTGATGATCCTGCCGTCTTTTACAAACATCACGTTCATGGTACCCGATTCCTCAAAATATTTATGCTCAATGGCGTCAGTCCAGAGCAATTGGGTGTATCCTTCCTCTGCAGCCAGCCTGGCCGGATACAGGGAAGCGGCATAATTACCCGCACATTTGGCAAAGCCCACACCACCGGGCGCCGCCCGGATAAACTCTTTCTCCACTTTTACTTTCGGTGCCTCTGTATAGTACGAGCCGGCAGGACTCATAATAATCATAAAGCGGTAGTTAAGCGCCGTGCGCACCCCGAGGTACTCATCGGTGGCAAACATAAACGGACGAAGGTACAGTGAGTTATCGCCTCCTTTCGGCACCCATGCCGCATCCAGACGCAACAGCTCTTCCAGTCCTCCTATGAAAATTTCTTCCGGAACGGCCGGCATGCTCATCCGTTCTGCCGAAATATTAAAACGCTTGAAATTTTCCAATGGTCTGAACATAAACACTTCATCTGCTTCTGATTTAAAAGCCTTCATGCCTTCAAAAATAGACTGACCGTAATGCAGGGAAGCCAGGGCAGGTGTAAACTCCATTTTACCGTACGGAAGAATCTGCGGGGTCTGCCATTCTCCGTTGACATAGTCCGCTACCAGCATGTGGTCGGTAAACAGGGACCCGAAAACAATTTTCTGAGGATCCAGCTGATCTATTCTGCTTTTTTCGGTCCTGGTAATATTGAAGCTCAATGTTTGTGTTGCCATCTCAAAAATGTTTAATGGTTTGCAAGTTACCAATAATATTTATTGTCAGAACAATGAAATACAGTTTTATTTTCAATGCTTATCTACGTACATATCCCTTATATTATTCCGCGGATTATCAAAGCCTCCACCCTGGCCCAGCGCAGGCAGGGCAAGGCTGGCCGCCGTTCTTGCTGACGCCGTAGCTGACGCTCCTGCAATCTTATCCAACGCCACTTTCAGCAGTGTTTCAGAAGGGTCTCCAAAAGCCTTGTACGGCAGGATGTTATCGGTAACGGGGTAATCGGGGGTAAAGCCCGATTTGGTACCGTAATCGGCCTGTCCCAATGCGTTCACGGTTCGCAGAACAATCGGTTGAAGCCCCCATTTCCAGCGGTATTTGTTTTTGGAGTCGTCAATGGTAATAGAACCCACATCTTTCCCGTAGGTATTTGCGCCCACCAGGATCACCTCCATAAACGGCTTCAGGTTATTGATCACCAGCTCGCTGGCCGAAGCCGTACCGCCTGAGGTAAGGATGAACACCCGGTTAAGATTATTTCCCAGGTTATTGGGCTCATTGCGCCAGTAGCTTTCATAAGACGACTCGGGCTCGTTGAAGATAGCCCTGGCATTGGTGCTCCATATCTGTTTGCTCATGAGCGTTCCGGGCTTGAGGTTTTTGACGATCAGCGCACTCAGCACATCCGATGAGCTGATATAGCCCCCGCCGTTAAACCGGAGATCCAGCACCAGCTCACTTACACCCTGTGCCTTGAACTCACCGAAAATCGTACGAAGCTCGTTATCAAACTGGGCATTGGTAACCCCGTTGGTGGTAATTCCCGGAATAAACTGGTTATATACAATGTACCCCACCTTCTTTCCTCCTGCCTCAATGATCTTGTTGAAATGAACCGGGAAGTTCTGGATCACATTCTTGGTCAGGGAAACGGTCTTGCCGGTAGATACAATGCCGGTACCCGAGCGCTCACCCAGCGTAAGCACCAGGTTTTCGGAAGAAAGTATGCTCTGGTAATTGAGCGTATCAATGGTCGTTCCGTTGACTTTGGTGATAATATCTCCGCGTGTGATCCCCGCCAGGGCCGCCGGAGAGTCTTTAATGCTGTAACGAACGGCAAAAACCACGTCTTTGGAACCGGCCGCCGCCAGGAAAGGCGTGTAGCTGAACCCGGCTGATTTGGTTACACCCTGAAGGCTTTCTACCAGTGCCTGTGCATCTTCTTCAATCCATGAAAACCGGTCTACGGTACCGTACCGGTAGAGCAGCGATTCAAAATACTCATCAGGAACCTTGCCCAGACTGGTAGCGGTCTTCGCGGCCATCTGGTCGCCCCACAGGTAGTAGGCGTACATGTTATCGTAAATCCAGTTATTGACCGTTTCGTTACTCTGCCCGTTATTCGACGGGTGTAAAGTACCGGTACCTGTTCCGTCAGTGCCGTCTTTGATCTTTGAAACTTCGGTCAATGTTTCGCAGGAACTGAGCCCTATTCCAAAGCTCACCAGCAATCCCCATATCCATTTCTTTCCAGAATACATTTTCAACCTGGTTTTTGTTGTAAAAATATCCTAAAAAACTCTTTCCGTGATGATAAATTGTAAATTTTGCCCGAAATTTTGAGTATGCGGAAAAATATTCCCCGGTACTCCCTCATTACAGCTCCTGCATTCCGGCCAGTTTCCGGTAGTAGCCGTTATTCATGCTCATCAGCTCATCGTGGGTTCCTGATTCCACCACTTCCCCGTTATTGATCACCACAATCGTATCGGCATTCTGAATGGTGCTCAAACGGTGAGCCACCACCAGGGTGGTCCGGTTCTTCATCAGGCTGGTTAAGGCCTCCTGCACCAGCTTTTCTGATTCCGTATCCAGGGCGGAGGTGGCCTCATCCAGGATAAGAACAGGCGGGTTCTGAACAATGGCCCGCGCTATGGACAGGCGCTGCTTTTGTCCGCCCGACAAGCGGGTACCCCGATCCCCGATATTGGTGTGGTAGCCCTGGGGCTGGGCCATGATGAAGTCGTGTGCATTGGCGATCCGTGCGGCACGGATAATTTCTTCCTCAGACACTTCGCGTCCAAAGGCAATATTGCTTGCAATGGTATCATTGAACAGCATGGGCTCCTGGGTCACCACTCCCATCCGGCTCCGCAGGCTGTCCTGCTTCAGTTCGCGGATATCAACCCCGTCTATGGTTATGCTTCCGGCGGTAACGTCATAAAAACGGATCAGCAGGTCGGCCAGGGTAGATTTCCCGCCTCCTGAAGCCCCCACCAGGGCCACAGTATGCCCTTTAGGAATGCGAAAATTAATGTCTTTCAGGATTTCCCGTTCGGTATCGTATGAAAAATGCACATGATCAAAGACAATTTCACGGTCAAACGTCATTTCCCGGGTCCCTTCCGGTATTTCTACCTGCCTGTCCATCAGCTCCAGGATCCGCGCACCCGCCACAATGCCCCGCTGTGCCTGTCCGAAAGCATTCGATATCTCTTTTGCCGGCCGGGTGATCTGCGAAAACAGGGCAATAAAGGTGATAAAATCAGACGCTTCCAGGCCACCTGTCTGGTTCAGGATCATGGCTCCCCCGAAATACAGGAGGCCCGCCACCGCCGTTACACCCGAAAACTCGGAGAAGGGGCTGGCCAGCTCTCTTTTCTTGGAATAGCCGTATACTGCCCGACGGTATTGCTCATTTTCATTCGAAAATTTATCCGATACAAATTTTTCAGCCCGAAACGCCTTCACCACCCGCATATTTCCGAAGGCCTCCTCCATTACGCTCACAATGTTACTCAGCCGTTGCTGACTGTCGGTAGCGTTGGTACGCAGCTTTTTGATCATATACGCCAGGAAGCCCGAGATCACAGGCACCAGCAACAGGGCAAAAAGTGAAAGTTTCCACGAAAGGGCCACCAGGGCCACAATAAAGGATATCAGCGAGATGCTTTCTTTGATCACCGCCGAGAACGAACTGGCTATGGAGTTCTCCACCTCCTGCACGTCGCCGGTAATACGCGACATCAGCTCTCCTTTTCTTTCGTTGGTAAAGAATCCCAGGTGCAGGCTCAGGGTATGCGAAAAAACCCGGTTCCGCAGGTTGGCGATCATCGACGTTTTAAACTTTTCCAGCACCCTGATGCTCAGGTACCTCGCCAGGTTATTGACCAGGCTGGCAATGATAACCGCGAAAACCACGAAGCGCAGGGTAGCCAGCTTGCCGTTTTCGATGGCATTTTCAGCAAAACCTTTGTAAAAATGCCCGATCAGGTCGTACCATTTGGGGTGGCTTTGCAGGATCTCCTGCATCTTCTCCGGGCTCACCTGCTCAAAGAGCACATCCAGCAGGGGTTTCAGCAGAGCCAGGTTCAATACCCCGAAAACCCCGGCAATCAATGAGAAGAAAGCGAAAGGAACGATAAAGTTTTTCAGGTTTCCTGCGAAACCCAATATGCGTAAATATATCTTCATGTGTAAAAGTACGGAGTTCCGGGTACCGAATTCTGAGCTCCCGATCAACCCTCCGCCGGGAGGGTACAGGAAGTCTCAGCGTTGCAAAGGTAAAAAGGATTACGGTAAGATACTTCGCTTATCGGGCTGAACAGGCCATTTTTACCCCTGAACATTTTTCAGCAGGTTTTTGTTTTTCTTCCGGATCAGGTTTCCAACATCATTAAATCAACCTCTGATGATCTATCTAATTCTCAGCATTGTGCTCTCGGTAGGCCTGCTGGTTAACTTCCGGCTGTTTCCACGGTACGGTATCAATACCTTCCAGGCCATTGTTTTTAACTACCCGGTCTGTTTTCTGCTGGGGTATCTTCTCCTGGAAAAAGGAGAAACTTTCCGGCCCGATTTTTCCCAGAGCTGGACCTGGTACTGCCTGGCCCTGGGCCTCGGCTTTATCCTCACTTTCCTGCTGAGCGGTACGGCCACCCAACGCATCGGCATGACCCTCACCTCCCTGGCCAATAACATTTCACTGGTGATTCCCGTATTGTTCAGCCTTTTTGTTTTCGGATCAGATTCCATGTCTTTCGGCCCGGTGAATTACGTGGGCCTGGCCCTAGGACTGGTAGCGGTAGCCATTGCTTCCTGGAAGGCCGATAGCGGGGAAACCGGCGCCGGTTTCCTGCAAAGCGGGGGCCTGGCCCTGGCGGTTTTCCTCTTATACGGCATAACCAATACCGCCATCAATTACCTCCAGATCCATCTTATAAAAAACAGCCCGGGAGCCGTACCGGTCATGCTGATCATGGTGCTGGGTGCGGTAATTTCCGGCCTTGCCGTATGGGTATACCGGCTGGTAAAAAGGCAGGATGCTTTCCGGCCCAAAAACCTGGTGGCTGCCGTTACGCTGGGCATTCCCAATTTCCTGTCTTTTTACTTCCTGATCCTGGCCCTCAACCACTATGGAAGCAGCGGAGCTTTTGTGTACCCCCTGTACAATATGGGGGTGATCCTGGTGTCTGCGCTGGTGTCGGTGGTGTTTTTCAGGGAAAAGCTGAGCCGCCTGAACCTAGCCGGCCTCGGAATGGCCGTTCTGGCTATCCTGTTTATTTCCTGGAACTCATTATTTGTTTAAAATCAACTACTTTACGATTTTTTTAGTAATTTTGTGACCTTTTTCGCAACCGCAGTGGTACGCGAAAGAATCTAAAGAAAGAAATTATGGCCAATATAGTAGCAATAGTAGGCAGACCGAACGTAGGAAAATCCACCCTTTTTAACCGCCTGATAGAAGAGCGGGTTGCCATCATCGACAACCAGCCGGGCGTTACGCGCGACCGGCATTACGGCAACGCGTTCTGGCTCGACAAGCATTTTACCGTAATTGATACCGGCGGGTATGTAGTGGGTTCGGATGATACCTTTGAAGAGGCCATCCGGAGCCAGGTAGAGCTGGCATTGGAAGAGGCCACGGTAGTTCTTTTTGTGGTTGACGCCAAAGAAGGACTCACCGAGCTGGATGAAGAATTTGCCAATGTGCTTCGCCGGTCTAAAAAACCCCTGTTTGTAGTGGCCAACAAGGCTGAAACCTTTGAAAGGGCCAACCTGACCGCCTCTGAGTTTTACAGTATGGGACTTCCCGGAGAGGTGTACCCTATTTCGGCGGTTGACGGTTCAGGCACGGGTGACCTTCTCGACAAGGTGATTGAACACCTGGAAGACAACAGGGAAGAAGCCCATGAAGAGGGCGTTCCGAGGATCTCTATCCTGGGACGGCCCAATGCCGGAAAATCTTCCTTCCTGAACGCTCTTTTAGGTAAAGACCGGAGCATTGTTACTGACATTGCCGGTACCACCCGCGATGCCATCGATACGCGTTACACGATGTTCGGAAAAGATTTTATACTGACCGATACCGCCGGAATCCGCAAAAAAGCAAAAGTCAACGAAGACCTGGAGTTTTATTCGGTGCTTCGCTCCATCAAGGCTCTCGACAAATCCGATGTATGTATCATCCTGCTGGATGCCACGAGGGGCCTCGAAGCCCAGGATATCAGCATCATTGCCCAGGCCCACAATGCCAAAAAAGGGATTGTGCTGATGATCAATAAGTGGGATGCCGTAGAGAAAGACTCCAAGACGGCCGATGTCCTGAAAAAGGAGATCCTCGAAAGAATTGCCCCCATGAATTATATGCCGGTGGTCTTTGCTTCGGCACTGAATAAGCAGCGTATCTTCCAGGTGGTGGAAGCCGCCATGGAGGTGTACGCCAATAAGACGCAGCAGATCCCGACCTCCCGGCTTAACGATGTGCTTCTGCCCATTATAGAGCGCACGCCGCCACCGTCTATCAAAGGAAAGACGGTAAAGATCAAATATATCGTGCAGCTGCCCACGCCGTCGCCTACCTTTATCTTTTTCTGTAACCTGCCCCAGTATGTCAAAGAATCCTACCAGCGTTTCTTACAGAACCAGATCCGGGAGCATTTCGGGTTTGAGGGCGTAGTGATCACTACCTTTTTCCGGAAAAAATAGCATGGCAAAGCACATTCTTCTCATCGAGGGGCCCGATGCCCGGGGACTGATTTACCATGTCACCGCCGTATTGTTCAATAATCGCTGCAATATTTTAAAGCAGACCGAGTACGTAAGCCCGGACAAACGCTTTTACATGCGCACCGAGTTTGAGAACGGCACCGACCTTGACCGGGAGAAGATTCTGTCGGAGCTCCGGCAGCGGATTCCGGATGAACAGGTGAAATTCCGCCTGGATATCCTGAAGAAAAAGAACATCGTGGTCTTCTGCACCAAAGAGCACCATTGCCTGTCGGAAATCCTGGTGCGATATATGTTCAGCGAGATCAATGCCAATGTGCTGGCGGTGATCAGCAACCATAATGTGCTGCAGCCGTTTGTATCTAAATTCGGCATACCCTTTCATTATATTGATGCCGAAGGGAAAACGCGGGAAGAGCACGAAGCGGCCATTTTAAAAACCCTCGGGATCTATTCTCCCGAATACCTGGTACTGGCCAAGTATATGCGTATTCTCTCGCCCGGGTTTGTAACCCATTACCCGGGCAAGATCATCAACATTCACCATTCTTTCTTACCGGCGTTTATCGGCGCCAACCCGTACCGGCAGGCACATGAGCGGGGAGTAAAGATTATCGGGGCTACTGCGCATTTTGTGAACAACGACCTGGACCAGGGCCCTATCATTGCCCAGGACACCAAAGATGTAGACCACCGGTATTCGGCCATCGACATGGCCCGCGACGGCCGGGATGTGGAAACCCGCGTGCTGATGAAAGCGCTAAAGCTGGTTTTTGCCGACCGCGTCTTTATTTACGGGAACCGGACAGTAATATTATAGCTCTTTTTTCTCCGTGTTCTTTGTGCAATCTGCTTTGTGTTCTTTGTGCAACCTGTTTTTTTCACAAAGAACGCAAAGTAAGTTTCACAAAGATCACAGAGGCGAATGGATATCAGATAAAAAACCCGATGCGCAGCACCAGGCGGCCGTCACCGATAGACTGGCGGTTAATATAGCCTGAATTGGGGGCATTGAGGTTATAGAGCACGGAGATAAAGCCGCCGCCTTGGGTTCTCATGCCGTTCTGGTAAAAGCCTGCACCAATGTATCCCGTTCCGCCCCATTTGTTCTTCGGGTTAAGCCCCTGGATAGTGGTGGGATCTACATCATAGAAATTATACGGCGATGAGTTCATCAGCTCATATTCAGCATGGGCAAAAAGCGTTCGCCAGATGGCCTGCCGCACAAACACCTTCGGGCCTACAGACAGTCCGCCGCCATACATCTTATCGGCACCGTAATACATGATAGACGCTCCGAGGCCGGCCACTGTTCCCTTTTCCGAGATATCCCACCCTATCATGGGCGTAGCCTCCAGGTAGAGGGTTCCCCAGAAACCCAGCCAGATATTTCCGCCGTAATGCATTTTGTCTTTCCATTCCGGCCGGGGTTTCTCCAGCTCCACGGGTGTTTCTTCCGGTACGGGTTCAGCCGGTGGAATAACCTGGGCAGATGCGGACAGGGAAAACAGGAGCAGAAACAGGGTTCTGTACATTACGGTTTATAAATTATTATTGTAAACGGTTTCAAAGATAAAAAATTGGCTCCATACTTCGCTAAGTCTTTGTTTTGCTCATACATTAGAATATCTTTCTCCCGTTTCCATCGGCATTTCGGATTGTCCTGAGCAGGCGAGGTTAACCCGACACCGTTAAAACACCCTGTTTAAATACAATTTCGTTACCGTTTTTTAACCCGGTTTGCTTTTTGCGTATTGTGTTGGCTTGTATTAATGCATATAATTGCAGGCACTCTTATTCCATTATAAAAACAATACAACGATGAACAAAGAAAGAAAAGAACGACTTATTTACCTTGACCATCTTATCAGAACCCACGCCACCGGCACACCTGAACAACTGGCCCGCAAGCTTGGTCTCAGTACCAGTGGCTGGTACCGCCTCCGCGACACCCTGGTAAATGATCTCGATTGGCCTCTTGCCTTTGACCCCTACCGGTGTACTTACTATTACACTGAAAATGTGAAGTTTATTATTGGCTTTAAACGCCTGGATGAAGATGACACAACCCGTATTAGCGGAGGTGCTGCATTTTTTTCCGAGAATTTTTCTCACTTCACTTTTAGTAGAGTAGGCCTGAATAGTTTTGCCTTCAACCTGTGATATTGCAGGGAGATGATTTAATTTTTTGAACATGAAAAAATTAGAATTAACTTATGTAGAAGAAATCTTAGGAGGAGAAGCCTCTACCTCGTTCCGAGCCGGTTTTACTTGTGGTGCGTCAGTAGGACTATCAATTTTGGGAGGAGTCTTAACCGGTGGTGCTGCTTTAATACCACTATTAGCTGGAGCTGCGGCCCCAGCCTGTGGTTTAGGCATTTATGCCATGTATCAATAAAATTAATACTTTTTGTATATCTGAAACACCTTTTTCAACAATCATATAACTTAAATTTTTTCTATGAAGTAATCCGATAAACTTTTAACTTTCTTTAGAAAAAAGAAGTATAATGATATATGAAAGCGGTTTCAAAACATGCGATATAACACCTATTTTTCTAAAAGAATAATCAATATAAATATGAAAAAAATAAACTTGCATTTAATTGAGGGGATTAGCGGAGGCGACGCAAATTGGGGTGAATTTGCAGAAGGGTTTTGTGCTGGATTCGGGCTAGTAGCAGTAGGGATCTGGGGTGCTTCCGGATTTAGCAGTTTGGCTACAAACGTGCTTGGCGGAAGTTGCGGAATAGGAGCAGGCTAAAGGCAATAAATAGTATGTTATAACAACTATGTATAGAATATTTAGTACCATAATAATTGTTGTTGATTTATTCGGGTTTTTATATGGTTGTTTTATTGTGTATGCGTCTCAGCCTAAAAACAAATTATGGATAGTAATATTTACCCTTGCAGTCTTAAATATTAGTTACTATTATTTTGTTAGAAAAAAACACCTGAAATCATAAACTAGAAGGAGAGGAGGAGATTGTTCGTTAAGACAATCTTCTTCTTCCTTTCTTCAATAAAAATCTCCCTTTATCCTTTTTTAACTTTGATTGCATGACTTCCAAAATAGTATTGGCTATAAGTCTTTTCATCTTAATTCTCCTGACATGGTATACAAAAACTGAAATTGTAACCGAAAGAGAAATTGTTAACTTTTATAGCACCCAATTGAGTTATGAACAAATAGAACAAATGCTCGCAGGTCAAAAAAATGGGAGTGGCTCGGTTATTTATTTATTCCTATATTTTACCTGCTAAAATTATCCCTGGTTACTCTTTGTGTGTATACCGGCATCCTTCTACTTAATATCAAAAATATAAGCTGGAGTAAAATATTCGGGGTAGTAGTAATAGCCGATATGATCTTTCTTATTCCCTCTATCATCAAAATGGCCTGGTTTACTTTTAAAAGTGATTATACTCTGGAAGACGTACAATATTTTCTGCCCGGTTCTATGCTGAATATCTTTGATCCTAAGCTCCTGGAACCCTGGCTTATTTACCCGATCCAGTCGTTAAATATCTGGGAACTGGCCTTTTGGATAGCATTGGCTGTGGGGTTGAAAAAATACCTGGACGGTGACTTTTACCGTTCCATGTCACTGGTAGCGGGCACTTATGGTGCCGGACTGGTCATATGGGTGGTTTTCGTAACCTTCTTAACCCTGAATTTTACATAAACCATTAATCTGTCGTTCTCAAAACCGGGGCTGGCAGACTTCTTGGACTTTATAGTTTCTCCATCGTAATGATCGGTGCTCTAATTTTGTATCTATTACCTATTAGAAATATAGAATTTAAGCAAGAGATATGGATTCAAAAGTTCTTTTTCAAGAAGATCAGTACTTCCGCCAAAATAAGTTAATTTATGTGGTTTATGTAGTGATCGGTATATTAATTGCGGGATTAATGTATCTTATTAAAAATGAAACCATTGATATTTTCTCAATGGTCGCCCTTCCTCTCCTTTTGGTCGTTTTTATTTCTCTAGCCACCGCTAAATTTTCCATTAGCATCACAAAGGAGAAAATTTCTTTTAAGTTCTTTTATATTTTCCAAAAAAAAGAAATACTTTTTAATGACATTAAAAATATCTATGTCAAAACATATGACCCTATTTCGGATTTTGGTGGTTATGGATTTAGGATAAGTGGAAATAGGACACTCTATTCAACAAGTGGGAATACCGCTATCGTAATTGAAAAAAAGAACGGGAAAATAGTTTATTTGGGCATACAAAAAGCTGATGAATTCGAACAAATTAAAAATATTCTGTAAAGATTTCTGTAAAAAAATACCACCACAAAAGCATTGTAATAACTATATTAACAAGTATGAGAATTTCCGTTGATTCCACTTCTTATTAACTAATTGATGCATTAACACTTTCATTCATTTGTATAATTTTATTCCTGCTGTCCATGCGATTTAATTCCCCTTTAATCCAAAATATGGGGATAATACGTTTATATTCTGTTTAATTTGTATTTTATTCTTTAATTCTAATACATACGCGAAATGAAAAAATTACTGATTGTGCTTTTCTTCTCCACGGCAACTTTTGCGCAGGACATCACACCGAAGCAGGTACTGGAGAAATATTTTGAGGCCATTGGCGGAAGAGCCAATATGGATAAAGTGAAAGATTTTTATGCTGTTTCTACCACAGAAGTGATGGGGCAAAGCATGGAGAATATCGAATCCAAGAAAATTCCCAACATGTACTCTTCCGTTGTAGATCAGAGCGGAGTGGAGCTGGCAAAAATTGTTTTTGACGGAAAGCAGGCGAAAGTATCGCAAATGGGAAATTCGCAATTCCTGGACGAATCGGCCTCTAAGGCTCTCCTGGCCCAGGCACTGATATTCCCGGAAACCCTGTATTTCTCTGACGAAATAACCCTCACCCTCTCTGGTAGTGAGCAGCATGAGAATGAAGATTGCTACGTTATTTCGGTAGCCGGTATCCCGGGCATCACCACCATGAAAGAGTATTATTCGGTGAATTCAGGCCTGAAGCTAAAGCAGCAGGTAGAAGGACCCAGCGGCTCGGCCAACGTTCTTTACAAAGAATATAAAGACTTCGAACCGGGCGTAAAATTTGCCACGCACCTGGTGCAGGAAACCATGGGCATGACCATCGATAAAAAGCTGACTTCCATTAAGCTTAATTCGCAGATCGCCGATTCTGAATTCAAGATCGATTAATCAGAACGCAAACACCCCCGGCTTATACCGGCCCGAAATATGCCCTGCGTAAACCGGGTGTGTTTGCGTGATCTTTGTCCACACGCCTCACTGTTTCAGCAGTTCGTCTATCCGTACCAACCGGTAGCCTTTCGCTTTTAATTCCCGGAGCAGATCCGGGAGCCGGTGATAGAATTTATCGGTCCGTTCGGGACCGGTGCCTATGTGCAGCAGCAGGATGAACCCGTTCATCCCTTTTTCCCGCTCCTGTTTTCTTATACTTTCCAGGATTATTTCCGAGCTCCGGTAATTGGGCATGGAAGGCGTGGTGTAATCGGCGTTCGACAGGGTGCCTGACGTGAAATTCACCAATTGCAGCCCTTCTGTATGCGCCCAGCCTGCAATGGTTTCGTTGTACCATTCATAGGGGGGCAAAAAGAAAAGCGCTTCATTTTTCCGGATACCTCTTTTCTCCATCTCCCGGAAATTTTTCTTCAGATCTTTTTGAAAATCTTCCTGCGAAACCAGCAGGCTGTCTCTTTTCTCCCAGGAGCAGTACAGCAGGTGCCGGTCTGAGTGGGCCCCGAGGTAATGCCCGTCTTTTCTCAGCATCTTTACCAGGCCGGGGTAACTCCGGTAAAAATCGCCGGTAAAAAAGAAGGAAGCGGGTGTGCCGGAAGCTTTTAACGCTTCGCGGATCTCCCTTCCACCCTCAGCATATTCATGCCCGGTGAAGACCAGCGCTATCTCCTTAACCGCCGGATCTCCCCGTACAATTGCCCCTTTAATAACGACAGGCTGTCCCCATAAGTAACTGGAAAACAAGCTTATAAATACGACCCATAATACGCTGAAAAACGGGTGCCTGACCATGTTAAACAATATTTAATAACGTTAAATAACCTTAAAGCCCTTAAACCCTCTCCTCTTTTTCGATTCTTATTACCGAAAATCAGTTTTTTAATTTAAACAATTGAAATTATGAAAAAGAATGCATTGATGTTTGTATTGGCCGGTTTAGTTTCTTTCGGAGCGTTTGCCCAGGATAAGCGGCCTGTAAGAAACGGCGAGCGACCTACTCCGGAGAAAATAGCCGAACAGCGCACCAGCCGTATGAAAGAAACATTGGGCCTCAACGACGACCAGTACAAAAAAATGTACGACATTAACCTCTCAGAAGCCCGTAAGCAGCAGGCTTTAGCAGCAGAAAGACGCGAGGAAATGAAGGTGGAAAGAGCAGAATTGAAGAAGAAATATGCTGCTGTGCTTACTCCTGAGCAGCTTAAAAAGCTGGAAGAAAGCAAAGGCCAGCGGCATGATTTCAAAAGAAAGCCGGGGGTAAAGAATACCCGTGAGGGGAGAGGAAGGTAAGGTATAAGTGAAAAACGAAAAGTGAAAAGTGAAAAGTTGTGGAACATGAGTATATATTAATTCTGTCAGTGCCTGAAATAAGTTGACCGATTTTAAGGGAGGAACAAACTTAAAATTGGTATAACAATGGGAAAGATTTCATCAGGGTTTACGAGAAGTGTTTCAGAGCGTCGTTATCGTCACTTT
>Ga0206116_1000289_pt1 | contig 66773 bp, 57 predicted proteins | sample 3A1Ametagenome_FD_178000 | JGI IMG/M metagenome (GOLD analysis project Ga0206116, IMG submission 178000) | Enriched microbial communities from leaf-cutter ant dump, University of Wisconsin, Madison, United States - 3A1A | ecosystem: Environmental > Terrestrial > Nest > Insects nest > Nest dump...
CCCGCAGGTGATCGGTGCGCTGGTAGAGGAAATCCGCGGTGTTGGCGAGTGGGTCAAGGGCAACCTCGACGAAGCCACCAGCCAGGTCGCGCCGCTGATCGGTCTGTCCCCGGAGATCACCCGCCAGGCCGTGGAGCGCCAGGGCTATGGCGCGCAGTTCATCACCCCGGATGTGGTCGAGGCGCAGCAGAAGATCGCCGACACCTTCACCGAGCTGAAGCTGATTCCCAAACAACTGACCATCAAGGACGTGATCTGGAATCCCCCCACCAAGGTGGCCCAGGCCCAGTAATCCCTCGGCCCGGATACGTCCGGGCCATGCCGACGATTTCGTAAAAGGAGACAACTCCATGAGCCTCAACATCTTCTGGTTCCTGCCTACCCATGGTGATGGCAAGTACCTGGGCACCTCCGAAGGCGCGCGCGCCGTCGACCACGGCTACCTGGCCCAGGTCGCTCAGGCGGCTGATCGCCTTGGTTTCGGTGGCGTGCTGATCCCCACCGGGCGTTCCTGCGAGGACTCCTGGCTGGTGGCAGCCTCGCTGATCCCAGTCACGCAGAACCTGAAGTTCCTCGTCGCCCTGCGCCCTGGGATCATTTCGCCGACCGTGGCTGCGCGCCAGGCGGCGACCCTGGATCGCCTGTCGAACGGCCGTGCGCTGTTCAACCTGGTGACCGGTGGTGACCCGGACGAGCTGGCCGGCGATGGCCTGCACCTGTCGCATGCCGAACGCTATGAGGCTTCCGTCGAATTCACCCGTATCTGGCGCCGCGTTCTGGAAGGCGAAACCGTCGACTACGACGGCAAGCACATCCAGGTGAAGGGCGCCAAGCTGCTCTACCCGCCGATCCAGCAGCCGCGTCCGCCGTTGTATTTCGGTGGTTCATCCGACGCGGCGCAGGATCTGGCCGCCGAGCAGGTCGAGCTGTACCTGACCTGGGGCGAGCCGCCGGCCGCCGTGGCCGAGAAGATCGCCCAGGTGCGTGAGAAGGCGGCCAAGCAGGGCCGTGAAGTGCGCTTCGGCATTCGCCTGCACGTGATCGTGCGCGAGACCAATGAGGAAGCCTGGGCGGCGGCGGATCGCCTGATCAGCCACCTGGATCAGGACACCATCGACCGCGCCCAGGCGTCGCTGGCGCGCTTCGACTCCGTCGGCCAGCAGCGCATGGCCGCCCTGCACGGCGGCAAGACCGACAATCTGGAAGTGTCGCCGAACCTCTGGGCCGGTGTCGGCCTGGTGCGCGGCGGCGCTGGCACCGCGCTGGTCGGCGATGGCCCGACCGTAGCGGCGCGGGTCAAGGAATACGCCGACCTCGGCATCGATACCTTCATCTTCTCCGGCTACCCGCATCTGGAGGAGTCGTACCGGGTCGCCGAACTGCTGTTCCCGCACCTGGACGTGGCCCAGCCACAGCGTCCGGAAAGTCGCGGCTATGTCAGCCCGTTCGGCGAAATGATCTCCAGCGACATCCTGCCGAAGGCGGCTTCGGCGAGTTGAGGGTGGCGCAGGCACAGGTTTTCCCGGCTTGCATCCGGGCTACGGACTGAAAAGCGCCCTCTCCCCAGCCCTCTCCCATGAATGGGAGAGGGGGCTGATCGGCGCCGCTGGGTTGCCCTGTGGTACGGCTCGGCTCCCCTCTCCCGCTTGCGGGAGAGGGGTTGGGGGAGAGGGCAGATGTAGCCCGGATGCAATCCGGGGACAGAGACACAGAATTCTTCGAGGCAACCATGAGCAACACGACCCTTCACAAACTGGCCCTGCGCGCAGCGCCCTGGGCCTTGCCGCTGGGGCTGCTGGCCGCCTGGCAACTGGCGGTGGCCAGTGGCTGGCTGTCCAGCCGCATCCTGCCGGCGCCCAGCGCCGTGCTCGCCGCCGGCTGGGAGCTGCTGGCCTCCGGCGAAATCTGGCAGCACCTGGCGATCAGTGGCCAGCGCGCCGGGATCGGCTTCGCCATCGGCGGCGGTATCGGCCTGCTGCTGGGCTTTATCACCGGCCTGTCGAAATGGGGCGAGCGCTTTCTCGACAGCTCGGTGCAGATGATCCGCAACGTGCCGCACCTGGCGCTGATCCCGCTGGTGATCCTCTGGTTCGGCATCGACGAGGCGGCCAAGGTGTTCTTGGTCGCGCTCGGCACGCTGTTCCCGATCTACCTCAACACCTACCACGGCATCCGTAACGTCGACCCGGCGCTGGTGGAGATGGCGCGCAGCTATGGCCTGTCCGGCTTCTCGCTGTTCCGCCAGGTGATCCTGCCGGGTGCGTTGCCGTCGATCCTGGTTGGCGTGCGCTTCGCTCTGGGCTTCATGTGGCTGACGTTGATCGTGGCGGAGACCATCTCCGCCAGCAGCGGCATCGGCTACCTGGCAATGAACGCCCGTGAATTCCTGCAGACCGACGTGGTGGTGCTGGCGATCCTGCTCTACGCGGTGCTCGGCAAGCTGGCCGACGTCGCCGCCCGTGGTCTTGAGCGCGTCTGGCTACGCTGGCATCCGGCCTACCAGGCCAAGGCAGGTGGGCAATGACAGCGCTGCATAACATTCGTCAGGGCATTCCGCTGGCGATCGAGAAGATCGAGAAATCCTTCGGCGAGCGTCAGGTGCTCAAGGGCATCGACCTGCATATCCCGGCCGGGCAGTTCGTCGCCGTGGTTGGCCGTAGCGGCTGTGGCAAGAGCACCCTGCTGCGCCTGCTGGCCGGCCTGGATCAGCCCAGCGGTGGCCAGTTGCTGGCCGGCAATGGCTCGCTCAACGCGGTGCGTGAAGACATTCGCCTGATGTTCCAGGACTCGCGTCTGCTGCCCTGGAAGCGGGTGATCGACAACGTCGGTCTGGGGCTTTCCGGCAACTGGCGCAAGCAGGCGGAAGAAGCGCTGGCGGCGGTCGGTCTGGCGGATCGCGCCAATGAGTGGCCGGCAGCCCTATCCGGCGGGCAGAAGCAGCGCGTGGCCCTGGCCCGTGCATTGATCCATCGGCCGCGCCTGCTGCTGCTCGACGAGCCGCTGGGTGCACTGGATGCCTTGACCCGTATCGAGATGCAGCAACTGATCGAACGCCTGTGGCAGCAGCATGGCTTCACCGTACTGCTGGTCACCCACGACGTTGCCGAAGCGGTGGCCGTGGCGGATCGGGTGATCCTGATCGAAGACGGTCAGATCGGCCTCGACCTCGATGTGCAGTTGGTGCGCCCGCGTCCGCATGGCTCGCCGCTGCTGGCGGCACTGGAAGCACGCGTGCTTGACCGCGTGCTGGCGCAGCCGGAATTGCCGACGCCGCCCGAACCCGTATCACCCCTGCCCACGCAACTGCGCTGGGCGCTTTGACGCCGTAGCCCGGAGGCAATCCGGGAGCGGTTCGAGAATTCCCCGGATTGCATCCGGGCTACATGTAAAACGACCTGAGGAGAAACACCATGACCATCAAAGCCATCAACGTGCGTAACCAGTTCAAGGGCAACATCAAGGAAATCGTCATCGGCGACGTACTGTCGGAAATCGACGTGCAGACCGCTGCCGGCATCGTCACCTCGGTGATCACCACCCGTTCCGTGCGCGAACTGGAATTGCAGGTGGGCAGTGAAGTGATCGCCTTCGTGAAATCCACCGAAGTGTCCATCGCCAAGCTCTGATCGCTCCTGCGCCACCCTGGCCGCTCCTCGGGGCGGCCGGGGCGAGGCGCCACCGTCACTTCCCCGCGTTCCTCCTTGTTCGCCACTTCCGGCTCCTTCCCGTATGCTTCCCCGTCTTTCCCTGGCCGCATCTGTGCGGCGGGTTCGTCTGATGGCGTGGTTGATTTTTGTCTGGTTATAAGCAGATAAGAAAATAGTATTTTTCGGATATATGCTGTTGCGCCACAATCGCGCCATCAAAACGCCTGCTTGCAGGCTCTGCCAACGATAAGGAAGCCGCTCATGCTGAAGAAGATCCTCCTGGCCAGTGTGGCCAGTGCCACCCTGCTTACCGGCTCGCTGAGCCATGCTGCTGCCGACACGCCGTTCCACAACGCCTCCTACGACATCGCCCGCGAGCTGTTCGGCGAGATCAACCCGTTGTTCGTCGAGCACTGGAAGCAGCAGAGCGGCAAGGAAGTGAAGATCATCCAATCCTTCGCCGGCAGCTCGCGCCAGGCGCAGGACATCATCCAGGGCAAGAAGGTCGACGTGGTGACCTTCAACCAGGTTTCCGACGTGGACATCCTGGCCAAGCGCGGCCTGCTGCGCGAAGACTGGGCCAAGCAGTTCCCCAACAACGCCTCGCCGTACTACAGCACCACCGCCTTCCTGGTGCGCGAAGGCAACCCGAAGAACATCAAGAGCTGGGACGATCTGATTCGCGATGACGTGAAACTGGTATTCCCCAACCCGAAAACTTCTGGCAACGCCCGCTACAGTTACCTGGGCGCCTGGCTGTTCGCCAACGAGAAATTCAACGGCGACCAGGAGAAGATCAAGGCCTTCGTCGGCAAGCTGCTGAAGAACGTCGAGAACTTCCCCACTGGCGGCCGTGGCGCCACCGTGGCCTTCGCCCAGAACGGCCAGGGCGACGTGCTGCTGACCTTCGAATCGGAAGTGATCAACATCGCCAAGGGCGACGAGTTCAAGTCCGCCAATCTGGAAATCGTGGTGCCGGAAGTCAGCGTGCTGGCCGAATTCCCGGTCGCCATCGTCGACAAGGTGGCTGACGAGCGCGGTACTCGCGAGCAGGCCAAGGCCTTCCTCGACTTCCAGTACAGCAAGGACATCCAGCAACTGCTGACCCGCTACAACTACCGTGTGCACAACCCGGAAGTGGTCGAGGCGACCAAGGCGCAGTTCGCTCCGGTACGCCTGATCAACCCGAACGAGATCCTCGGTAGCTGGGATGACATCACCGCCAAGCACTTCGACAACGGTGGTATTCTTGACCAGCTTCTTGCAGCCGGTCGCTGACCGGGACGCAGGGCGGGTGTAACCCGCCCTAGTGTTACGCCACAGATCAGCTGTCGGTCGGGCGGCTTTTCGTAGGGTGCGCCTTGCGCACCGAGTACGCACTGCGGTCTTCGTGGTGCGCGCAGCGCACCCTACTCCAAAGCACGCGACCACATGTCGACATGTGATCCGTGTTGTGACATTGGGCAAGCATCGTATTGGTCTGTTGGCCGCCTAATGGGCGGCCAACTGCATTTGTAGAGCCGAGCTTTTTCGTGAGCAAACCAACGCTGTTCTTCCTGCAGACTCCGCTGCTGCCAGGCTTCGGCCTGAGCTTCGGCGTCAGTGTGCTGTATCTCTCCCTGGTGATCCTGCTGCCGTTGTCGGCGCTGTTGCTGTACGTCAGCGACATGACCTGGGCGCAGTACTGGTTCGCGATCAGCGATCCGCGTGTGGTGCAGACCTACAAGGTGACCATCTCCGCGGCGTTCTACTCGACCCTGGCGGTTCTGGTGATCGGCCTGCTGCTGGCCTGGATCATCACCCGTTACGATTTCCCCGGCCGGCGCATCGTCGATGCGCTGGTTGATCTGCCCTTCGCCCTGCCCACCTCGGTAGCCGGCCTGACTCTCGCCGCGCTGTTGGTGCCCAATGGCTGGATTGGCCAGTGGCTGGGCTTCAAGGTGGCCTATGCCTACGCCGGTATCGTGGTGGCGATGGTGTTCACCAGCATTCCCTTCGTGGTGCGTACCGTGCAGCCGGTGCTGCAGGATCTCGGTTCGGAATACGAAGAGGCGGCGCGCACCCTGGGTGCCAGTCGTCTGCAGATCTTCCGCAAGGTGATCCTGCCGACCCTGACCCCGGCGCTGGTCACCGGTGGCTCGCAGGCCTTCGTGCGCAGCCTCGGTGAGTTCGGCGCGGTGATCATGATCGCCGGCAACATTCCCTACCAGACGGAGGTCAGCTCGTTGATGATTTTCGTCCGTCTGCAGGAGTTCAATTACCCGGCGGCGGCAGCCATCGCTTCGGTGATCCTGCTCGCGTCGCTGACCCTTCTGTTCCTGCTGCAGGTGGTGCAGGGACGTCTGTTCGCATGGCAACGGCAAGGTCGATGAAAAAACCTCAAGATTGGCGCCAGTGGTCACTGGTGGTGCTGGGCCTGACGGTCGTGACGCTGATGTTGCTGGTGCCGCTGGCCCTGATCTTCACCAAGGCACTGGCCGGTGGCCTGGGCCTGTTGTGGAGCAACCTGGGCGAAGACTTCATGCTTCATGCCATCGGCCTGACGCTGTTGGTGGCGTTGATTACCGTGCCGCTGAACATGTGCTTCGGCATCTGCCTGGCCTGGTGCGTGACTCATTTCGACTTCCGCGGGCGCAAGTTGCTGACCACCCTGATCGACATTCCCTATGCGGTGTCGCCAGTGGTTGCCGGTCTCTGCTACCTGGTGGTCTATGGCCTGGAGAGCTTCGTCGGGCGCTGGTTCTACGATCACGGCATGCAGCTGATGTTCGCCTGGCCGGGCATCGTCATGGTCACCGTCTTCGTCACCGCACCATACGTGGCGCGCATCCTGATTCCGGTGATGCAGGCCCAGGGCCAGGATGAGGAAACCGCCGCGATGTGCCTGGGCGCCAGTGGTTGGCAGATCTTCCGGCGCATCAGCCTGCCGAAGATCAAGTGGGCGCTGCTGTATGGCGTGGTGGTGACCAACGCCCGTGCGGTCGGTGAATTCGGCGCGGTGTCGGTGGTGTCCGGCACCATCATCAACCAGACCCTGACCCTGCCGCTGCTGGTCGACCAGCTCAACAACGACTACAAGCCCGCAGCAGCCTTCACTGCGGCAGGTCTGCTGGCCTGTATGGCGCTGCTCACGTTGTTCCTCAAGACCTTCATGGAATGGCGTCAGCGCCGCCTGATGCAGCGCGCCGAGGCGTGATCGGTGTGGCATTGGCGGGCGACAGTCCGCTGAAGCTTTTATGACCTATCGCGGCTGACGCCGCTCCTACTGAGCGTGGTGCTGGTGTAGGAGCGGCTTCAGCCGCGATGTTCTTCCGACGCCGCCACCTGCACCTGATTGCGCCCGTTGTATTTGGCGGCGTATAGCGCCTTGTCGGCGCGCTCGCGCAACTGGTCGGCATTGCTGTTGACGTCGGTGCCGGCAATACCTGCGCTGAGGGTGCAGGAAAACTCCCCGCCATCGGCGATGAAGTGCAGTTCGGCGAAGCGTTGGCGAATCTCGTCGACGATCAGTTTGGCCTGCTGCGGCGTGCAATCCGGTAGTACGGCGAGAAACTCTTCCCCACCATAACGACCCAGGCTGTCGACACGGCGCAGGCGCTGGCGCAGCAGGTTGGCCAGAGCGCGGATGACGTTGTCCCCTGCGGCATGGCCGTGTTCGTCGTTGACCCGTTTGAAGTGGTCGATGTCGAGCATCACCACGCTGGCGCGATCACCGCTGCGCAGGGCGCGCTCCAGTTCGATGGCCACCTGTTCCTTGATATCGCCGTGCTTGAGCAGGCCGGTCAGGCTGTCACGCGCCAGTGCATCGGAGAGCAGGCGTGCGCGCTGGGCGCGGGAGAATACGGTGGCGACCAGCGCGTTGTCGGAGATCGGCTTGCTGACGAAGTCGTCGCCGGCCTTGATCAGGGCGTTCATCTGCTTGCCGAAATCGGTTTCGGCCGACAGGTAGATGATCGGGATGCGCAACCAGTCGTCGTTGCAACGGATGATCTGCGCCAGCTCGGGGCCAGTGCAGTCCGGCATGTTGACATCGAGCAGGATCACCTCGGGGTTGAAATCGCGCAGGTGGTTGAAGATCTGCGCGGGGTCATGCATCACCTCCACCAGCATGCCGGCATCGCGCAGTACCAGGCTGTAGCGGCTGGCCAGATCCTGGTCGTCGTCGGCGATCAGCACGCGATAGGGTTCGCCGCTCTGTTGGGTGAAGCAGCGTTCCAGGCGGCTTTCCAGTTGCGGAATGTCCACCGGCTTGCTGAACAGGCCCATGGCACCGGCGCGCACGGCCTGCAACTGGGTGGCGAAGTCGTCCTGCTGGTCGGTCAGCACCAGCAACGGCAGAGGGTCTTCCAGGCGGGCGCGCAGTTGGTTGGCGTATTCCAGGCCGCAACTGGCTTCACCGGGCAGTTTGGCATCGATGATCAGGGCATCCGGCAGGCGCTGCTGCAGGGCTGCGTCGAGCCCGGCGATGGAGTTGAAGTGCTCGGCGTGGTAGCCGAAGTTGCTCAGGGTCTGGCGCATGTTCTCGCCGACCGCAGCTTCGCCTTCGAGGATGTAGATATGGCGGCTTTCATTCTCGTTGCGCGGCTGCTTGCGTTTGCGATCACTGGGTTCCTGCGGGGCGCTGGCGATTGCCGGTTGTTCGCCCAGCTCCTGCAGGGCGCTGATGAATTCGTTGAGGCTCTGTTGCTGGCGCAGCAGGCGCTCCAGCCAGCGTTCGGCCTGTTGTTCCAGCTCGCGGGCTTGCTGGCCGAGCTGGGCGAAACCGAAGGTCCCGGCGCTGCCCGCCAGCCTGTGCAGCTGGTCTCGCAGGTTTTGCAACAGGCGTTCGCGTTCGCTTTCATCCACCTCCAGCAATTGCCTGGCCTGCTGCCCTAGCTGCGGCAGCTCCTGACGCAGGCGTTCGCTGAATTGCAGGCCAAGCTGCTGCAGATGCTGTTGCAGGGCGTGAGGAACCTTATCCATGGCGCTCGCTCCAGATCTGTCGCACCTGGCTGGCGAGCTGCATGGGGTCGAAGGGCTTGATGATCACATCGCGTGCGCCCAGGCTGCGGTAGTGATCGACTTCGCTGGGCTGTACCTTGGCGGTCATGAAGGCCACTGGCGTCCGTTCGAGATCGACCAGTTGGCGCAGCAGCTCCAGCGTCCTGGGGCCATCCATGCCGGGCATCATCACATCCAGCAGGATGAAGTCGGGGGCGAAGCCCTGCACCTGATCGAGGGCTTCCTGACCACTGCCACAACTGAGCACCTGAAAACCACCGATGGCCTCCAGCGCGACCTTGGCCACGGCCTGGATCGACGGGTCGTCCTCGACGTGCAGGATGCGTTTGAGTTCAGTCATGAACCGTCTCCCCGACAGGTGTCTGCTGCTTGCAGTGTGGTTCAGGTGTGGTGGTTCCGGCCAGCGCCGTTACGATTTTCATGGGCCAGGCTCGCTGTCGCGCGGCAGTTCGAACCAGAAGGTCGCACCCTGGCCCGGCACCGAGTCGAAGCCTATGCGCCCGCCCATGCGTTCGATGATTTCCTTGCAGATGGCCAGACCCAGACCGGTACCGCCTTTGTGCCGGGTATCGCCGGAATCGGCCTGGGAGAACTTGGCGAAGATGCGCGAATGAAACGCCGCCGGAATCCCCGGCCCCTGGTCGCTGACGCTGGTGCGCAGGTATTGTCCCGCGTTGCCCAGGCGCACCTCGACCGTACTGCCGGCCGGGGCGAACTTGGCGGCGTTGGACAGCAGGTTGGCCAGCACCTGGGCCAGGCGCTGGGCATCGACGCGTACGGGCGCATCGTTTTCCACCTGCAGGTTCAGGCGCACCTGGTGTTGGTCTGCGTAGGGCTGGTTGTGCAGCACGGCCTGTTCCAGCAGCGGCTTTAGCGGCTGCGTCTGCAGGTCGAAGCGCATCTTGCCCGCCACCAGCTTTTCCATGTCCAGCAGGTCGTTGATCAGCTCGCTCAGGCGCTGGCTGTTGGCCTGGGCGATGCTCAGCATCTGGCGCATGGCCTGTGGGACTTCGCCGAGCGCGCCACCGTTGATCAGGCCGAGCGAGCCGGCGATGGCGGTCAGTGGCGTGCGCAGTTCGTGACTGACGGTGGAGACGAACTCGTTCTTCATCTGCTCGATACGCTTGCGCTCGGCGATGTCGCGGATCACCGCGATGAAGCGCGCCTGGCCCTGGTGGCTGATCTGCGAAACCGCCAGCTCCAGGGCGAAGCGCTCGCCATTGTGGCGCAGGCCCTCCAGCTCGCGCGGCTGGCCCAGGGCCCAGGTGCGTGGCGAGCCGTGATCGGCGGATGGCGGTATCAAGCGGGCGATGTTCTGTCCGGCGATATCGGCCTGGCGATAGCCGAAGATGCGTTCGGCGGCATGGTTGAAGGTTTCGATCTGGCCGGCTTCGTCGAGGGTGACGATGGCGTCGATGACGTTGTCGAGCAAGGTGCTCAGGTAGTGTTCGCGCTCGCGTATCGCCCGCTCGGCGGCAACCCGGTCGCTGAAGTCCTGGATCTGCGCGACCAGGTGCACCGGCCGGCCTTCGCCATCGCGCACCACGGCAGTGCTGAGCAGCACCCAGAGCACCTGGCCGTGCTTGTCCAGGTAGCGTTTTTCCATCTGGTAGGCACTGATTCGGCCGGCCAGCAGGTCGTCGACATTGCGCAGATCGGCGTCGAGGTCGTCAGGGTGGGTGATGCACTGGAAGTCCAGGGCCAGCAGTTCTTCGCGGCTGTAGCCGAGCATGCGGCACAGTTCGTCGTTGACCTCCAGCCAACGCCCGTCGATGGCCACCAGTGCCATGCCTTGTGGCGCCGTGGCGAAGGCGCTGCTGAACATGTGCTGGCTCAGGCGCAGTTCGTCTTCCATGACTTTGCGTTCGCTGATGTCCCAGATGAACCCGTCTATCCACACCAGGCGGCCCTGCGAGTCGTACTCGCCGCGGCCTTTCTCGCGTACCCAGACACTGTGACCGTCGGCATGGCGTAGGCGGTAGGTCAGCTCGAGCACTTCGTGTCGGGCGATGCTGTCGTTGGCCCGGTAGGTGAGGGGCAGGTCGTCCGGGTGCACGATGCTGGAGAAGCTGCGCACGCGGTTGTCGATGAAGTCCGTGGGTGGGTAACCGGTGAGGCTGAGAATTTCGTCGCTGATGTAACGCATGCTCCAACTGCTGTCGTTGGAACAGCGATAGACCACGCCAGGCAGGTTGGCGACCAGGCCGCGGAAGCGGCTCTCGCTCTGTTGCAGCGCTCGTGTGGCCTGCTGCAGGGCGCTGATGTCGCTGGCGATGCCGAGAAAACCGGTGATCTGGCCGCTGGCGTCGAAGATGGCGTTGGTGGTGAGGTTGACCAGGCGTTGGCTGCCGTCCTTGTGCAGGTAAGTCCACTGGCGGGTTTCCGGTTCGCCGCCACGGATATTGTGGTTGAACACCTCGGTGCCTTCGACCGGCCTTCCGGCAAGGCGAGTGAGTTCACTGGAGCGCGCTGCGAGCTCGCTGGGCAGGTGGAAGCAGACCGGCGTTCGCAGGCCCACGACTTCCTCGCTGCGATAACCCAGCAGGCGTTCTGCGCCGGAGTTGAACAGGGTGATCAGGCCCTCCGGGTCAGTGGCGACGATCGATACACCGATGGCCGAATCCAGCAGCGTCTGCAGGAAGGCGCGCGCTTCGATCACGGCGTCCTCGCGCTTGCGTGCCTCGCTGATATCGGTATGGGTGCCATACATCAGTAACGGACGGCCCAGCTCGTCGCGGCTGGAAAGACGCCCGCGCACCTGTATCCACACCCAGCGACCGTCGCGATGACGCATGCGGATCTGGCTGTCGTAGGACGCCACTTCGCCAGCGAAATGCCGACGCAGCAGTTGTTCGCAGGATTGGCGATCATCGGGGTGGCAGAAGCGCTTCCAGGTTTCCACGGTGGTCGGTTGCAACTCGTCGAGGCGGTAGCCGAGCATCTGCGCCCAGCGCTCGTTGAATACCGTCGCGCCACTCTGCACGTTCCACTCCCAGGTGCCGACGTCGGTGCCTTCGATGATGCTGGCCAGGCGTTCGAGCAGCGTCTGGCGTGCCTGTTCCTGTTGGTCGCGCTCGAGAATGGCGCCGACCCAGCGAGCGAACAGGCGGAGGAATTCGCGCTCGTTTTCATCGAACGGGCGCTCGCGCATCTGCTGGTCGCAAAAGGCCAGGGTGCCGACACGCCGGCCACCGATCCAGATGGCGATGCCGATATAGCTTTCCAGGGCGAAGCGCTGGTAGCAGGGGTGTTCGCGATAGGGCGAGGTGGCCATTCGTTCGATGCTCAGCACATCGTCCTGCACGAAGGCCAGGCTGCAATAGGTCTCGCCCAGGTTGAACAGTTGACCGTCCTGCAGTTCACCGTTGGGCGAGACCTGTACCAGGACGCGGTAGCTGTCGTCATCGATCAGGCCGATCACGCCGAGCGGTAACTCGAAATAATCCGCGCCCATGCGCAATGCTTCGCGCAGTTGCTCCCGGCTGCTCAGGTTCGGCAGGGCCGCGATCTCATTGAGCGCATGCAAGGCGCTCTGCTGGCGTTGCATCAGCCGTTGGGTGCTGCGTCGGGTGGCGCGCAGCAGAATCAGCAGCAGGGTTTCGGCGCCGCACCAGGCCAGCAGCCACTTGCCCACCAGCCAGCGTTTGTCGTGCACATGCACGGCATACAGCTCGCTGACGTCACGCCAGGTCAGTGCCGTGGCCGTAGGACGCGAGTCGGTATGCGCCAGTATCAGCTGGCTCAACAGGTAATGGCGGCCGCCATCTTCCAGCAGGCGCTGGGTGCTGCCTTGCTCGGGCTTGGGCAGTTCGCCTGCGTCCAGCCAGCGTTGTGCTTGTGGGCGGGACTGACTGATCAGGTGCCAGCTGTGAGCCGTGGCGGTGTCTTTGGCGTCCTGAGGCGTACTCACCAGCACGGCGATACCGCTGCCGAGATCCTGGTCGAGCTGTGGCAGGTCATCGAGCATGTTCATCGTCACGCCGATGGCACCGACCGACCACAGGCCGGACTGGCCGTCGACCTGCAGGGGGGCGATGGCGTGCATATCGATGCTGTCGTGATCCTGGGTCAACCCCGCTCGGCTGCGGTTACTGCGCAGGGTTTCCATGACCAGGGTGTTCACGGCGCTTGGTGTATCGGCGAAATGCTGGGGCTGATGAACGCGCAGCAATACCTGTGCATCGCCTGCCAGATGCACGTAAAGGCGAAAGGGGCGATGCGTCTGCAGATTGCGCCAGCGTGGTGCCAGGCGTGTATAGAGCTGATTACGGATGCTGGCCAGACCACTCTGGTCGTTTGCCGGCAGAGCGTGGGCCTGGCGCACCAGCTCCGCTACCCAGGCATCGGCGGCGATGGCCTCTGCGAGCAACTGGGCACGTTCGCGCAGGCCATGCTGGAAGCTCTGCAAGGCCAGGCGCTGGGCCTCCGCCTGCTTGTTCATCTGCAACTGCCAGAGCGCTTCGCGCTCATACAGCGCCTGGCGTCCGAGCAGGGCGAAGAAGATCGCCAGACACAGACTGCCGCCGATCACGATCCAGCGGATTGGGATCGGTCGTGGCGTGCTGTTCAATGCGGCCGCGCTCCGGCCATTTCGGCGATACGACGCAGGCGCTCCGGCTCTTGAGCCGCGGCGCAGGTCAACGCCTCACGGTGGGTAATACCGGATGGCGGGACGGAGCAGGCGCCGATCAGTTCGCATAGCGGAGTTGGCGCGCGCATGTTCAGCCCCTCGTGTTGTCCTGGCTGTTCGGTGACTTACCCGCGCTGCCGCTGGCAGATGCAGCACCTGATACCGGCTGTGGGCGGCCGAAGTGGTAACCCTGTCCGTAGTCGCAACCAAGGTCGCGGAGGAAGTCAGCCTGTTCGATCTGTTCGATGCCTTCGGCGAGTATCTTCAGATCCAGGCTGTGACCCAGTGCGATCACGGCGCGGGCGATGGCGGCGTCTTCGGGGTCATTGGGCAGGCCACGGACGAAGCTCTGATCGAGCTTCAGCTTGTCCACCGGCAGGCGTTTCAAGCGTGCCAGCGAGCTGTAGCCGGTGCCGAAGTCGTCGATGGCCAGGCGTACGCCCAGGGCACGCAGACGGGTCAGCAGCAACTGGGCGGCGGCAGGGTCTTCCATCACCGCGCTTTCGGTGACCTCCAGCTCCAGCTGGGAGGGCTTCAGGCCGGTATCGGCCAGCACCTGGGCCACTTTCAGGTCGAGTTCGCCGCGGCTGAACAGGCGGCTGGAAATGTTCACGGCGACGAATCGCAGCGAGCTGCCCTGGACATTCCAGCGCATCATCTGGCGACACGCCTGCTCCAGCACCCAGCTGTCGATGGCGCCGATCATGCCGTTGTCTTCGGCGATGGGGATGAACTCGGCCGGAGGCACCAGGCCGCGCTGCGGATGCTGCCAGCGCACCAAGGCCTCCATTCCCACCTGGCTGCCATCTTGCAGGTCGTGCAATGGCTGGTAGAAAACGCGCAGCTCGTGGTTGTCGAGGGCGTGGCGCAGGCTGCTGGCCAGCTCCACGCGTTGTCTGGCGTAGTCGGTCAGTTCCTGGACGTAAAAGGCGTACCCCTCGCGGCCGCTGCTCTTGGCCTTGAATAGGGCCGAGTCGGCATTGCGCAGTACCTGCTCGACGCTGTCGGCATCCTCGGGAAACAGGCTGATGCCGATACTGGCACCGATGTACAGCTCGTGCCCATCCAGACGAAAGGGCGACTCCAGGCAGCGCAGCAGGCGCTGCGCCAGTTCGGCCGCTTGCGGGGCCTCGGCGCAGTTCTCGCAGAGCAGGCCGAATTCGTCACCACCGAGACGCGCCAGGGTGCTGCCGTTGGGCACATCCTGCTGCAGGCGCTCGCCCACCTCCTTGAGCAACAGGTCGCCGACGTTGTGGCCCAGGCTTTCGTTGATGTGCTTGAAGTGGTCGAGGTCGATCAACAGCACTGCGCCACGCAATTGTTCGCCTGGGCTGCGCTCCAGGGCATGGGCGATCCGTTCTGTGAACAGCAGGCGGTTGGGCAGGTTGCTCAGCGGGTCGTGGTGAGCCAAGTAGTCCAGCTCGCGTTGCGAACGCTTGAGGGCCGTGATGTCGGAAAATACCGCGACGTAATGGCTGACACGCCCCTGCTCGTCGTGGATGGCGCGGATGCACTGCCACTGCGGGTAGATCTCCCCGCTCTTGCGCCGGTTCCACACTTCGCCGCTCCAGGCGCCGCGGTTCTGCAGGGCGTGCCACAGGCTTTGGTAGAAGGCTGTGTCGTGACGGCCTGACTTGAGCAGGTTGGGGTGCTGACCAAGGATCTCTTCGGCGCTGTAGCCGGTGATACGGCTGAACGCCGGGTTGACGTGGACGATGCGCTGCTGCGGATCGGTGACCAGCACGCCTTCCTGGGTCGCATCGAACACCGCCGCCGCCTGGCGCAGGCTGTCATCGTTGGCGCGTTGCTGGGTGATGTCGCTGGCGATGCCGAGGAATCGCTGTGGCTGGTTCATCTCGTCGCGTAGCAGGCGGCCGCGTGAGTGAATCCAGCGGTAACTGCCGTCGGCGTGGCGCAGGCGGTAGATGTTCTCGTAGTGATCGACGTTCGCATCGGCGCCGAGTGCCTGCAAGGCACGCTCACGATCATCCGGATGCAGGCGTTCGGCCCAGTCTTCACGGGTATTGCCCAGCGCCTGAGGCGTGAGGCCGAGCAGCGCGGCATAGCCTTCGGAGAAAAACACCCGACGCTGCGATACGTCCCAGTCCCACAGACCGTCGTGGGTGGCGTCCAGCGCCAGGCGCAAGCGCTCCTCGTTACCGGCCAGTTGCAGCCGGGCACGGCGGTACTGCTGGGCATGCCGACGCAGCACCAGATACAGCAGGGCGGCGGTGAGGGTGACGAAGAACAACCCCTTGAGCGATTGCAGGCGTTCCTGCTGCGCCACGGACAGGCCGAGCGCCGTCAGCAGATGGTCGCTGAGCAGAATCCACAGCCCGGCAAGCAGCAGGTAGCCCAGGGTCAGACGCAGGGCGGCGGTGTCGATACGCATGGGCGGGCAATTACGCTCCCTGTGATTGCTGGGCAGTATAGATGGGACAAGGCTGAAACATTCTTATCTAAAAGACCAACTGGTTTTCTGCTATGGGTCAGGGATAATGATTCAAGGTTCGTCCTTGTAGGACAAGCCGCGTTTCCCTTTCAAGAGGCAACAGCGTCCATGTGGTACAACGGTTTACTCGACCTTTCGGTCTGGCAGCTGGTGGCTGCGACTTTGCTGATGACGCACGTGACCATTGTAAGTGTCACCGTCTATTTGCACCGCTACTCCGCGCACCGTGCACTGGAACTGCACCCCGCGCTCAAGCATTTCTTCCGTTTCTGGCTGTGGTTGAGCACAGGCCAGAACACACGCGAATGGACCGCGATTCACCGTAAACATCACGCCAAGTGCGAGACTGTCGACGATCCGCACAGCCCTGTGATCAAGGGCCTGGGCACCGTGCTGCGTAAAGGTGCCGAACTCTATCAGGAAGAGGCCAAGAACCAGGAAACCCTGCGTATCTATGGCAAGAACTGCCCGGACGACTGGATCGAGCGCAACGTCTACAGCCGCTTCCCCATCGGTGGTGTGACGCTGATGGCGGTGATCGACCTGTTGCTGTTCGGTGTGGCCGGTATCACCGTCTGGGCGATCCAGATGATGTGGATTCCGGTGTGGGCCGCAGGCGTGATCAACGGCCTGGGCCATGCCGTCGGCTACCGCAACTTCGAATGCCGCGATGCCGCTACCAACCTGGTGCCCTGGGGCATCCTGATTGGCGGTGAAGAACTGCACAACAACCACCACACCTATCCGAACTCGGCCAAGTTATCGGTGAAGAAGTGGGAGTTCGACATGGGCTGGGCCTGGATCAAGCTGTTCAGCTTCCTGGGGTTGGCCAAGGTGCAGCGCGTTGCGCCTATCGCTCATCGCGTCGAAGGCAAGGGGCATCTGGACATGGACACCGCCATGGCCATCCTCAACAACCGCTTCCAGATCATGGCGCAGTACCGCAAGCTGGTCATCGCGCCGCTGGTGAAACAGGAAATGGCCAAGGCCGACGCGTCCGTTCGTCACCTTTTCCACCGTGCCAAGCGTTTGTTGTCGCGTGAACCGAGCCTGCTGGAAGAGCAGCATCACGCGCGTATCGCCGACATGCTGGCGCAGAGTCAGGCCTTGAAAGTGATTTACGAAAAGCGCCTGGCGCTGCAGCAGATCTGGGTCAAGACCAGCAGCAATGGGCATGACATGCTCGAAGCCATGAAGCAGTGGGTGCATGAGGCCGAGGCCAGCGGTATCCAGTCGCTGCGCGAGTTCGCCGAGCAACTGAAGACTTACTCGCTACGTCCTGTCAACGCTACCGCCTGATCGTCGCACGCGATAACCGAAGGCCCGCCGAACTGGCGGGCCTTTCTATTTGTCCAACGGCTCGCACTATGCTCAATAGATATTGATTGCGAGGGATTGGATGGCTGCTGTGATGGATGATCAAGGCAACGCTGTTTCCGAGTTGGAAGAACTGACCTTGGCCCTGCTGCACAGTCGAGCCGAGGTGGAGCGCCTGGGTGAGCGTGAACAGTTGTTCAGCAGCCTGCTTGGCAGCGTCAACGCCGTGCTCTGGGCCTTCGATTGGCGCGAACAGCGAATGATCTACGTCAGCCCTGCCTACGAACGTATTTTCGGTCGCTCTGCTGCACTGCTCTTGGCTGATTATGGCGAGTGGCGCAACAGCATCTACCCGGACGATGTCGACTACGCCGCCCAGAGCCTGGCCAAGGTGCTGGAGACCGGTGCGGTGGAGTCGCGGGAATATCGCATTATCCGGGCCGATGGCCAGCTGCGCTGGCTTAGCGACAAGTGCTTCGTCAGCCCGTTGCCTGGCGTGGATAAGGGCAGTGTGATCGTCGGCATCGCCGAAGACATCACCGAGAAGAAGCGCCTGGAGGGCGAACTGCATCGCCTGGCCACCACCGATGTGCTGACTGAGAGCAGCAATCGCCGGCATTTCTTCGAATGCGCCCGGCGCGAATTCGAACACGCTCGCCAGTTCGGCAGTCCGATGGCCTTCCTGCTGCTCGACCTGGACGATTTCAAGAAGATCAACGACCAGTACGGCCACCAGATCGGTGATCAGGTACTGCAGCGCCTGGCTCACTGCGGCGCTACCACCTTGCGCCGGGGTGATCTGTTCGGTCGTATTGGTGGCGAGGAATTCGCCGCGTTGTTCCCTGGCTGTGAACCGGACGTCGCGTTGCAGGTGGCCGAGCGGTTGCAGCGCGAGGTGCAGCGGCTGGCGTTCCAGCACGAGGGCACGAATTTCGGTATTACCGTTAGCCAGGGCCTGACCAGCTTGCTCGCGACCGACGCCACTCTCGACGCGCTCTATGCGCGCGCCGACGCGGCCATGTATGCGGCCAAGCGGCAGGGCAAGAATCAGATCGTGGTGGGTTGAGTGGCGGTTTTTCGCCGTTTTTATGCATTCGATAGGCAATAAATTGCCTATCGAATAACTGTCATCAGGGGCTGCTGTGCTGACTGGAAAGTGTAACTTCCCGCGGCAGCGGCTCTTGCCCATTGCTGCGTCCGTTCTGGCACGCAAACTGCTCTAGCACTCGCTATTCAAAGCTGGCCAATGGATGCTGGCGCACAATAACAACGATGCGAGTGCCGACTATGACCCAACCTGCCCGTCTCCTCTTGCCCCTCTGTCCGGGCTTCCCGTTGTTATCTCTTTTCTGATTTTCGTTCGCCTCTGGCGCGGCAACCTTCTGCCGTGAGGTCGTGCGCCTGGGCGTTCACCCCATTCGTCTCCGAGCCTGCCTCTTCGTGCCGAAGTCAGTGCTAGGAGTCGATGCGTCACCTTAAACACACTGGAGAGAAACATAATGAGAAAGACCTCCCTGGCACTGGCCGTAGCCGCCAGCACCCTGGGCCTGAGCCAAGTCGCCTTCGCCGATTTCATCGGTGACAGCAAGGCCAACCTCACCCTGCGCAATTTCTACTTCGACCAGAACACCAAGAACACCGACAACAACAACGGCGAGGCCAGCGAATGGGGCCAGGGCTTCATCCTCAACTACCAGTCCGGTTTCACCGAGGGTACCGTTGGCTTCGGCGTTGATGCCGTTGGCATGCTGGGTGTGCGTCTGGACGGCGGCGGTCGTGCTGGTAAAACCGGTCGTGATCGCACCCCCGGCGCTCTGTTCCCGCTGGAAAGCGATGGCAGCGCGGTTGACGATTTCAGCAAGGGGGGCCTGACTGGCAAGGTTCGTGTTTCGAAGACTGAGGCTCGTATCGGTACCCTGATGCCGAAACTGCCGATTCTTGTCTCCAACGACGGTCGTCTGCTGCCGCAGATGTTCGAAGGCGGCATGATCACTTCCAACGAAATCGACAACCTGACCCTGACCGCTGGCCAGATCGAGCACGCCGTTGGCCGTGCCTCGAGCAACAGCACCAGTCTGTCGATCGATGGCCGTAGTGCTGGCCAGGCTGACTCCAACAAGTTCTACTTCGGTGGTGGTGACTGGAAGATCAACAAGGATCTGACCGCGCAGTACTACTACGCTAATCTGGACGACTTCTATAAGCAGCATTTCGCCGGCCTGGGCCATAATCTGGCACTGGGTGAGGGCAGCCTGAAGACCGATCTGCGCTACTTCCGCACCACTTCCGATGGCAAGAACGGCAGTGCTGCTGGCCGCGCCGCAGGTTACACCGCCAATACCACCTTTGGTGACGGCACAGGTGAGGTCGACAACAACACCTGGAGTGCCGCGTTCACCTACAGCCTGGGTGGCCATGCCCTGATGCTGGGTTATCAGCGCGTTTCCGAAGACAGCAACTTTGTTCAGCTGAACCAAGGCGGTGTCGAAGGTTCCGCTGGCGCGAGCGTCTACCTGCTGACTGACCGCTTGGTTACCAACTTCACTCGTGCTGGCGAGCGTACTACCTTCGGTCAATACAGCTATGACTTCGCCAGTCTAGGCGTACCAGGTCTGAAGGCGTCGGTTGCATACTTGAAAGGAACCAACATTCAGCGCGCTAATGGCGAGCAGAACAAAGAGTGGGAGCGGGATATCGCTCTGGATTACGTCTTCCAAGAAGGTGCCTTGAAAGGGCTGGGTCTGGGCTGGCGTAACGGTATGCTGCGTGGCGACGCCGCCACCGATGCCGATCAGAATCGTCTGATCGTCAGCTACACCATTCCGCTGCTGTAATCAGGTCTGCGCGAGGACGTTAGATTCTTGCGGCTCCCTGAACAAAAATGCCCGCATCCAATGGATGCGGGCATTTTTTATGTGTGTCACTCAGCGATCGTTGCGATCTCGCTGGTGCTTGCCGAAGCCGCCAGGATGGCACTGGCCAGCGCGATATCATCGGCGCCCTGCAACTGCGGATTGTCGCTGCGCAGTTTCTGCAGCGCGGCCTCCAGATGCGGGCCGCGAATTTCGCCAGCGCTGGCGACGAAGCTGCTCGCGTCTTCTTCGGCCGCGGCGACCAGCTTGCGATCCTTGAAGGTCAGATAGGTTGAGGCGGTGGTGGCGCCCGAGGAGAGAATATCGCGCAGCATGCCATCGGCTGCTGCGGTCTGGGCGATCAGGCAGGCACTGAAAGCCAGTGCGGCGCGGCTCGTTACACGCATGATGAAACTCCTGTGGGGTGGTTCCTAATCTAGGAGTGACAGATGCCGATTGTGGTTCCTTGCAGGCGATGGCCGGTTGCCAGACGGGTCAGTTCCTGGCCCTGCCGATACGCTGCTGATGCCGCCACCAGAGTAGCGCCGAGAGCATCGCCAGCGTACCGAACAGCAGGAATTGCCAGACCCAGGGCAGTTCGGGGACGAGGTAGGTCAGCGCGCCGACAATAACTGCTACCAGACCGATCCAGAACAGGTAGCCACCAGCGCCGAACACTTCGAGAATCAACAGCAGGGTGGCGAGAGCCAGCCAGTCCCAGAGCGACAGGTGTTGAAGATAGGTAATCATGAGAAAGTGCTGAGACCCGTTCCAGGGGTATGGTTCGCCCGTCCACCTGTGTGCATTGCATAGACTCCATTGTCAGATCGATGAATCTAAGCACAGCCGCTAGCGGTCTGCCGCCGACCCCTTCGCAAGGTGGGCAAATGCCATGCAATTGGTGAGGGTTTGATCATGTTCGAACGCTTGCTGCTACCACTGCTGCTTGTTGTTCTGGTGCTGGTTGGGCAGCGCGTCTTGGCCGACGAACTACAGGAGGCGTTGCAGCACGAAGCGCCTCAACTGGATGGTCGGGGGTTGCAAGCTGCGTTGCAGGCATTGCACTGCGCCGAGCGTGATACGGCGAACAAGGCCAATCGCCTGGCGGTCATTGACTATTCGCGGCCTTCGGTGGAGAGACGGATGTGGGTGTTCGATCTGAGCCGGCGGCGTTTATTGCAGCGCGAGTTCGTCGCGCATGGCCGGGAGTCCGGCGAGCTATTCGCTGAGCGCTTCTCCAATCTGCCAGGCAGTCATCAGTCGAGTCTCGGGCTGTTTCGTGGTGCCGAGAGTTATCGTGGCCGACATGGCCATTCACTGCGCCTGGATGGGCTGGAGCCAGGGTTCAATGACCTGGCACGTGCCCGGGCACTGGTGATCCATGGCGCCGACTATGTGGCGCCGGATTGGGGGCAGAAGTACGGACGCATGGGGCGAAGTCTGGGCTGCCCAGCCGTACAGCTGGAGGTGATCCGGCTGGTGGTGGATCAGCTCGAAAATGGCCAGTACCTGTTCGCCTGGCATCCGCAACTGGCCGAGGATCGCTATCTCAGCTGCGCGACGTTCAGCGCTGCTCGCTCTGCGGAGTGACGCGCAGCACTTCCTCGATGGTGGTCAACCCGGCGGCGACCTTCTGTGCGCCGGACAGGCGCAGGCTACGCATGCCGTCCTTGAAGGCGGCGCGGCGCAGTGCCGTGAGGTCGGTGTCGGCGGTAATCAGCGGCTTGATCGCATCGTTAAGAAGCATAATCTCGTAGACCCCGGCGCGGCCGCGGTAACCGGTTTCGCGGCATTCCAGGCAGCCGACAGCGTGGTGCGCCTGAGTCGGCAGGGGCGAGCTCCAGGGCCGGGTCAGGCCATTCCAGGTGTCTTCGTCCAGTTGCACCGGTGCCTTGCAGTGCGGGCACAGGGTGCGCACCAGGCGCTGGGCCATGACGCCGAGGAGGGTGGCCTTGAGCAGGTAATGTGGCACGCCCAGTTCGAGCAGGCGGGTAATGGCGCTGGGCGCGTCGTTGGTGTGCAAGGTGGACAGCACCAGGTGGCCGGTCAGCGCTGCCTGGATGGCCATTTCGGCAGTCTCCAGGTCGCGGATCTCGCCGACCATGATGATGTCCGGATCCTGACGCATCAGCGCGCGTACGCCACTGGCGAAGTTCAGGTCGATGTTGTGCTGCACCTGCATCTGGTTGAAGGCACCCTCGATCATCTCGATCGGGTCTTCGATGGTGCAGACGTTCACTTCCGGCGTGGCCAGTTGCTTGAGCGTGGTGTAGAGCGTGGTGGTCTTGCCCGAACCGGTGGGACCGGTCACCAGGATGATGCCGTTGGGCTGGCTGGTCATGCTTGCCCAGCGACGCAGATCCTCTGGTGAAAAACCGAGCTGATCCGGGCTTTTCAGCAGCACTTCGGGGTCGAAGATACGCATCACCATCTTCTCGCCAAAGGCGGTGGGCAGGGTGGACAGGCGCAGCTCCACCTCGTTGCCGTCAGGCGTCTTGGTCTTGACCCGCCCGTCCTGCGGTTTGCGTTTCTCGGCGATGTTCATGCGGCCGAGGTTTTTCAGGCGGCTGACCACCGCCATGGTCACCTGCGCCGGGAACTGGTAGACGGTGTGCAGCACGCCGTCGATGCGAAAACGCACCGTGCCCTGCTCGCGGCGAGGCTCGATGTGGATATCGCTGGCGCGCTGCTGGAAGGCGTACTGGAACAGCCAGTCGACGATGTTGACGATATGCGCGTCGTTGGCGTCCGGCTCCTGATCCTGTGCGCCCAGGCTGAGCAATTGCTCGAAGTTGCCGACGCCGCTGATCTTCTGATCCGTGGCATTGGCACCACTGACCGAGCGTGCCAGGCGATAGAACTCGGTGGTGAAGCGTTGGATGTCGCTGGGGTTGGCCACCACGCGCTTGATCGGGCGCTTGAGCACGTGCACCAGGTTGGCTTCCCAGCTATGCACCAGCGGTTGGCTGCTGGCGATGGTGACGCTTTCACTGTCGACCGCCACGGCGAGGATCTTGTGGCGTTGAGCGAAGGCGTAGGACATCAGTGGGGTGATGGCCGGCACGTCGATCTTCAACGGGTCGATGCGCAGGTAGGGCTGGCCGGAAAAGTCGGCGAGCCAGACGGTGAGCGTTTCCAGATCGAGCTTCTTGCCCGGTCGTTTCTGATCATCCACCTGCTGCGCGGCGAGAAACTCCAGCGGATGCTGGGTGTTGTTCAGCGAACTGCGGCGAATCGCCAGGCACTGCTCGGCCACATCCTGCTCGACCCGTCCCTGGGCGACCAGCTCGCGCAACAGATCGCCGAGATCCAATACACGGTCTGGGGCGGTGGCAGCAAAAGCGGACATGCGGGCTCCTCGGTTGAACATCCTGGTCAAGCATAGCTTCAGGCGGTTTTGTCGCGCGCTCGGCAAAACCTCATCAGTCACTAGGATGCCCGAAAAGCATGACCGGGGCGAAGGCTGTGGCGTGATCTGCTAGCCAGTGCGCAGGGCCACCTGTTCCAGGTTGTGATCGAGGTGGCGCCAGTCCACCTGCCATACGCAAACCAGGCCGCGCAGTTTCTCGGCCAGCACCGCGGCACGGTGCAACGACAAGCCGCTCAGTTGCAGCACGATCTGCAGGTCGTTGTCCTGGCGTTCCACCTGCAAGTGTTGAGGCAGCAGTTGCAGTTGAGCGAACAGTCCGAGCAGCCGGCACAGCACATCGGCATCGGCCTCGGTACGCAGATGGTATTCCACGCTCTGTTCGGGACGATCCTGCCAGGGATCGCGGCGGGCGTAGGCTGCTGGAAAAGGCGTGGCGTTGGGCATGCTGGCATCTCGCGGAGGATTTGTTCCAGTTTCATCCTTCGTGAGGCAAAAGTTCTGCCTTGTTTTCTGTGTGTTTACGCTATTTTTGGATAGTCTTGCTCGATTAGGTGCTATCAGGGGATTTTTTATGTCAGTCGTTCTCGATGCTTATGATCAACGCATTCTGGCGCTGCTGCAGGAGGACGCAGGGCTGTCCACCAATGAAATCGCCGAACGGGTCGGGTTGTCGCAATCGCCGTGTTGGCGACGTATCCAGCGTCTCAAGGAGGAGGGCGTCATTCGTCGTCAGGTGACCCTGCTCGACCGCAAGAAGGTCGGCCTGCATACGCAGGTGTTCGCCCAGGTCAAGCTCAATGCCCATGGGCGTTCCAACCTCACCGAGTTCGCCGAGGCCATGCGCGAGTTTCCGGAGGTGTTGGAGTGCCATGTGCTGATGGGTTCGGTGGACTTCATGCTGCGCATCGTCACCCGTGATATCGAGGCCTACGAGCGCTTCTTCTTCGAGAAGCTGTCGCTGGTGCCGGGTATCCAGGAGGTCAACTCGATCGTTGCGTTGTCGGAGATCAAATCCACCACCAGCCTGCCGTTGGGCTAGGTCATCGGGTGGGGTACGTACTGGCGCGCATGACGCTATCCGCCCAGCAGCTTGAGCAGGCCCTGGCGGCGCTGTTTCGGCAGATTGCGAAACAATAGGAGCAACTGCAGTTCGTCCGGCGATTGTGCCAGGCGCGGGTCAGTGGCATAGACGCCGTTTTGTTCGGCGGCCCGGATGCTTTCGTCGCCGCCTAGAAAGTCCAGGCTGATCGACTGGTCGGCGAACAAAGCCTTGATTTTCAGCAGGGTACCGAGCCCGGGCCGGGCCTTGTCGGTTTCCCACTTGCTGATCGTCGCTTTCGTGACGCCCAGCTCGAATCCCAACTGTTCCTGTGACCAGTTGCGGGTCTCTCGCAATGCGCGCAGGCGGCTACCGAATGAATTCATCGGCGCAGTCTGGCGATTAGCGTCTGGATTGTCGTATCCAATTGGTTGACATTCATGATTTCCTTTTAGGAGACTTTGGCGGGCGCGAGTGCGCGGCATCTTGCCGATAGCGCGCGTCCGACGCTGTTTCGTGGAGCCTTCGAGCGCGCAAAAGTTTCTTGAACAGGGAGGTGGCATGGCGGCAATTTTCAGGCTGTTCGATCGCCTGGTCATGGCGTTGTTTCTCCGGCCATTCCGAGCGCTTATCGTCTGGTCAGTGCAGGTGTCCAGGTTCCGCGGTGTGCGGCTGGACGGGGAGGCGCCGGACGGCCGCGACATCCACATCGCCCTGTCGCTCGCCGAGCTTTGCGACGGGGTGACGCTGGGGAGCGAGGTCGGAGAGCCGGAGCGAGTGATAGCCGGTGAGCGGGTATCGGTACGTCACGTTACGCTGCAACTGAAGGGCGGTGTTCTGTACGTGCGCGACGAAGGCTCAGTGCATGGCTCGTCGCTGAACGCGCGGAGGCTGCAGCCCCGCCGCCACGAGAAACTCGCCCATGGCGACTGGCTTTGCCTCGGTGGCACCGTGCTGCGCCTGACTTTCCATTGACGCAGTTCTCCTGGCAGTGCCCGGCTTGTCCCTTAGAGCCTGTTCACGATCTCGCGAGCTAGAGCGATACAACACCGATGGCGGCCCCGCAAAAACAAGCGAGGAGCGGTCGGAGTCGCGCTCGACTTTACGAGTGGTAAATGAGCATGACTCGCTTCGCTCGCCCCTTCGGGGCCGCACTGAAGTGCGTTAGCCGCAAGCGGCTTCCGACCGGGCTGGCGTTCCAGCTTGTTTTTAACGCAGTAGCGCCGACGCGCAGCAGATCGTGAACAGGTTCTTAGTCGATGCGCCTGGCCGCCTGGCTGTCCACGCTGCGTTTGGCAGTCGGCGGGGTGAGGCCCATGGAGACGTAGATACTGGTCAACTGATCCACGCCCATTTCCGCCGGGCGTATCCATTCCTGAGGGACGTAGAGCAGGCCGCCACCGATTGGAATGGGCGCGGTTGGTACCAGGACGGCGCAATAGGGGCGTCCTTCCAGCTCCACGGTCTCCGAGCTGGGGCGTAGGGCGAGTACGGCCACGCCGTCGCCACCGAAGAAGCACCAGACTGGCGCCATGGTGGTGATGTCCGGATTCTTGCTCTTGTCCAGCAGGCCGACGAAGCGATCGGCCAGGTTATAGAAATTGCCAATCAGCGGCGTGCGACGCAGGGTGCGGTCGAGCAGCCAGGACAGGGGGCGGCGCAGCCCCAGCTGTACGGCCAGGCCAAGCGGATAGAGGCTGGCCAGCAATACCAGGCTGCCGAGCAGGTAGGCCAGGTAGCTGTTGCTGGAAAACGGCTGGCCGAGGGCGGCAAAGAGTTGACCAATCAGCGTCGAGGGGCCGACCAGGCGATTGAGCAGGCTGAAGATCCAGGCCAGAAGAGCCAGGGTGAGCGCCAGAGGGAGCAGGGATAACAGGCCGGTCAGCCAGGTGGCGACGATGGATTTCAGGCTGCTTCTGATCATGCATCCGGGTTCCTAACAAATTCCTAGTGGGGGACTTTACGTCAAGCAGAGCGACTCTGCGCACTCATCCGCACCGGATGCGTCTGGATAATGGCAACAGCGCTTTTCCCGGATGAAAAAAGCCCGGCACTAAGGCCGGGCGGAGGAGGTACACAGAGGTACCGAAGTAGCAGTCTGTCTGGCTTACATGCCCAGGAACTCGGGCAGGGCCAGCGAGATGAACGGCACGTACGTGACGAGTATCAGGAAGCCCAGCATCACCAGCAGCCACGGCGATACGGCACGCACCACTCGCGTCAGTGGCATCCCCGTCACCGCCGAGGTGACGAACAGGTTGAGGCCGGTTGGCGGGGTGATCAGACCGATTTCCATGTTCACCACCATGATGATGCCCAGGTGGATCGGGTCGATACCCAGTTGCATGGCGATCGGGAACAGGATCGGCGCCAGGATCAGGATGATCGCCGAGGGCTCCATGAAGGTACCGGCAACCAGCAGGACGATGTTCACCACGATCAGGAACTCGATGGGGCTGAAGCCCTGATCGACGACCCAGGCAGTGATCGATTGCGGGATCTGCTCGGTGGTCAGCACGTGGGCGAAGAGCATGGCGTTGGCGATGATGAACATCAGCACCACGCTCAGCTTGCCGGCCTCGACGATCACCTTCGGGCACTCGCGGAAGGTCATGTCCTTGTGGATGAAGATCGCTACGAAGGCGGCATACACGGCCGCCATGGCCGCTGCTTCGGTCGGGGTGAACATGCCGGAGTAGATACCGCCGAGGATGATCACGATCAGCAGCAGGCCCCAGATCGCGCGGCGACCGGTACGCACCACTTCAGCGAACGAGGCGCGTGGCAGCGAAGGCATATCCTTGATGTGGGCGATGATGTAGATGGTCACCATCAGGAACACGCCCAGCAGCAGGCCCGGAACGACACCGGCCATGAACAGCTTGCCAACCGAGGTTTCGGTCGCAGTGGCGTACACCACCATGACGATGGACGGCGGGATCAGGATGCCCAGGGTACCGGCGTTACAGACGATACCGGCAGCGAAGTCCTGCTTGTAGCCGGAGCGCACCATGCCGGCGATCACGATGGAACCTACGGCTGCCACGGTAGCTGGCGAGGAGCCGCACAGCGCCGCGAACAGCATGCACGCCATGATCGCGGAGATGGCCAAGCCACCCTTGATGTGGCCGACGCAGGCGTTGGCGAAGTCGATCAGACGGTGAGCAACGCCACCGGTGGTCATGAAGGCGCCCGCCAGCAGGAAGAACGGGATCGCCATCAGGGTGTAGTGTTCGCTGGTTTCGAACAGCTTGATGGCCAGCGAACGCACGGAGTCGTTACTGAACATCAGGATGGTCATGGCCCCGGACAGACCGAGGGAAATCGCCACCGGAATGCCGATGAACATCAGCGCGAACAGGGCGACGAACAGGAAAGCGATGGTCATCGTTTGATCTCCTCGGCCTTGGTTTCTTCGGCGAGCTTGATGGCGTCTTCGGCTTCGCCGTGGCCGCCCAGGCCCAGTTGTTCGTTACGCAGGATGCGCACGAAAACCTGAAGGAAACGCAGGAACATGAGGGTGAAGCCGATCGGCACGATCATCACGATGTGCCACTGCTGGATGCCGAAACGGTCGAGGTCTTCCGCGCCGGTGCCGATGCGATAAAGGACGGCGACCCACTGCTCGCTGGAGTAGGCCATCAGTACGCAGTAGGCGAGGCAGATGCCGACGGCGATCAGGGCGATGATCTTCTGCACCGGTTTGGCGAAGTTGCGCACCAGCATATCGACACCGATGTGGGCGCCGATACGCACGCCCCAAGCCAGGCCGACAAAGATCAGCCAGCCGAACATGGCTTTGGTCAGGGCGATGCTCCAGGTCATTTCCTGGGAGACGAAAAGAATGCCGTCGCCGATGGCGAACAGGGCGCCTTCAGCGAAGGGAATTGAATCGGCGAGCGAATAAAACACCGCATAGAGGTTGTTGACCAACACATAAGTGAAGGTCACCAGGGTCATGCCTGCGAGCAGGAATGCGACCAGGATTTCCTCTAGCTGGTTCCAGACACGTTCGACGGCGTGCATAGGAAGTTCTCCGTCAGTCGGGCGGGCGACGAATGGGACAAGAATAGGGCGCGGGACGCTCTGGCGGCGTCCCGCGCGGGGCGCAGCTATCAGTTGGTTTCGTTGGCGCGCTCGGCGGCCTTGATCAGGTCGGCACCGATCTCACCCTCGAACTTCTTCCAGACAGGACGCATGGCATCGCGCCACTCGTTACGCTGTTCCGGGGTCAGGGTGACGATTTCGGTGGTACCAGCTTCCAGAATGCGCTTCTTGTCATTCTGGTTCAGGCTCTCGGCCTGCTTGTTCACTTCGATGGAAACCTCGGCGAGGATGGCTTCCAGCTCGGTGCGGATGTCAGCCGGCAGGCCGTTCCAGAACTTGGTGTTGGTGATCACCATGTAGTCCAGTACGCCGTGGTCGGACTCGGTGATGAACTTCTGCACTTCGTGCATCTTCTGGCTGTAGATGTTCGAGTACGGGTTTTCCGCACCGTTGACCACGCCAGTCTGCAGACCTTGGTAAACCTCAGCGAAGCTCATCTTGCGCGGCGCAGCACGCAGGGCCTTGAACTGCTCATCCAGTACGGCGGAAGCCTGTACGCGGAATTTCAGGCCGCGAGCGTCTTTCGGCTCGACCAGTTTCTTGTTGGCCGACAGTTGCTTCATGCCGTTGTGCCAGTAACCCAGGCCGGTGATGCCCTTGTCTTCCATGGATTTGAGCAGCGCCTGACCTTCCGGGCTCTGCTGGAAGCGGTCGACGGCATGGATATCGTTGAACAGGAAGGGCAGGTCGAAGATCTGGATTTGCTTGGTGTAATGCTCGAACTTGGCCAGCGAAGGCGCGATGAGCTGTACGTCACCCAGCAGCAGGGCTTCCATTTCCTTGCCGTCGCCGAACAGGGAGGAGTTCGGGTAGACCTGTACGGTCACTTTGCCAGGCAGGCGCTCGTCTACCAGTTTCTTGAACAGCACGGCACCCTGACCTTTCGGCGTGTGCTCGGCGACTACGTGGGAGAACTTGATGACGATCGGGTCGGCGGCCTGTGCCAGGCCGGCGATGCTCAGGGACAGGGCGCACGCCAGCGCCTTGGCAGTCAGTTTGAACATGCGGTTGCTTCCTCTTGTTGTGGTTTTGGCAGGGCGCCGAGGGCGCCACTTACGAACGAACAAGAGCAAGTCTAGGCGTCCAACGGGAGAGCGTCGGGATGCCTGTCGCGCGGCCTGGACTTGTACTTGTAAGGTTCGCTTGCGCAGGAGCTAGAGCAACCGATGTGCCAGGCTGGCTGTAAGGCCCGAAAAAAGTGCTTGAGCCCCTATGAAAAGGGGCTCTACCGATAGGTGCGCTTAATCAGGACGCGGCGCTGAAAATCGATGACATGGCGGTTTCTCGCCAATCAATCGAAGTCCTCTGGCGAGCTTCCGCCAGCGCCGGAGAAATTCAGGCCGTGCTTGCGCAGCTTGTCGTGCAGGGTCTTGCGTGGTAGGCCCAATGCTTCGGCCAGGCTGCGCAGCGAGCCATGCGGGCGGCTCAATTCACCCGCGATCAGGGCGCGCTCGAAAGCCTCGACCTGTTCGCTGAGGCCGCCACTGACTGGCGGCAGGTTGGGCGCGTTGCTGTCCAGTGCCAGTTCCAGGCCGAGGGCGAAACGTTCGGCGGCGTTCTGCAGTTCGCGCACGTTACCGGGCCAGGGATGGCGCAGTAGCAAGGCGCGTTGACCCGGCTGCAGCTCGCGCACGGATAATCCATGGCGCGTGGCAGCGCTTTCGCTGAAGTGCTGGAACAGCAGCAGCGCATCTTCGCCGCGCTCGCGCAGTGGCGGGATGCTCAGTGGCGCGACGTTCAGTCGGTAATAGAGGTCGGCGCGGAAGCGGCCGGCATCGGCGGCCTGGCGCAGATCCTCCTTGGTCGCGGCGATGACGCGGATATCCAGGGGAATGAGCTGATTGCCGCCGAGCCGCTCGACCACGCGTTCCTGCAGCAGGCGCAGCAGCTTGACCTGCACGTCCATGCTCATGCTCTCGATCTCGTCGAGGAACAGGGTGCCGCCGTTGGCGAATTCGAACTTGCCGATGCGACGCTTCTGCGCGCCGGTGAAGGCGCCGGCCTCGTGACCGAACAGCTCGCTCTCGACCACCGATTCGGCGAGGGCACCGGCATTGATGGCGACGAAGGGGCCGTCGCGGCGGGTGGAGAGATCATGCAGGGCGCGCGCGACCACTTCCTTGCCGGCGCCGGTTTCACCGAGGATCAGTACGTCGGTGGCGATGCCGGCGAGTGCGCCGATCTGTTCGCGCAAGCGCTGCATCGCCGGCGATTGACCGACCAGGCGCCCAGCCAGCTGCTGGCGGTCGGTAAGGGCCAGGCGCAGGCTGCGGTTGTCCAGCACCAGGCGGCGGCGGTCGAGCGCGCGGCGTACGCTACCCAGCAGGGCGTCGTTGGCGAAGGGTTTCTCCAGGAAATCATAGGCGCCTGCGCGCATCGCCTGTACGGCCAGGGGCACATCACCGTGGCCGGTGATCAGCAGTACCGGCAACTCAGGGTCGTGCTCGCGCAGCTGGTTCAGCAGTTCCAGGCCGTCGATACCGGGCATGCGGATGTCGCTGACCACTACGCCTGGCCAACTGGCGGGAATGCGTTTGGCCAGGCCCTGGGCATCGCCCAGGCTGAGCACCTTGAGCCCAGCCAGGTCGAGCGTCTGGCTGAGCGCCTGGCGCAGGTGGGCATCGTCGTCGATCAGCAGAACCTGGATACGGCTGTCGATGGCGCTGTCGCTGGTCATGGCGAGGGATCCTCTGAGGGTTGCAGGTTGACGCCGGGGCTGGCCAGGCGCAGGCGTAGGGTGATCAGTGCGCCACCGCTCGGATGGTTGGCTAGCAGCAGCTCGCCGCCCAGGGCACGCATCAGGCTTTCGCAGATGGCCAGGCCAAGCCCCAGGCCTTGGGCGCTGGTCTTGGTGGTGAAGAAGGGCTCGCGCGCGCGCGCCAGGGACTCTGCGGAAAAGCCCGAGCCATTGTCGCGCAGCAGCAGGTCAAGGTGTTCGGCTTCGGCCTGCACGCTGATCCAGATACGCCGCGGCGGTGCTTTGTCGACCAGGGCATCTAGGGCATTGCCGAGCAGATTGCCGAGCACCTGGCGCAGGCGGGTTTCGCCGGCCTGAACCCAGAGCGTGGCGTCCGGCAGGTCGCGGATCAGCTCCACGTCCATGGCGCGGCGACGCTTGGCCAGCAGGGCGAGGGCATCATCCAGCGCCGGTTGCAGGGCGACGCGCTCGGGAGCGTGGCGGTCGCGCCGGGCGAAGGCGCGCAGGTGAGCGATGATCGAGGCCATGCGCTCGGTCAGTTCGCGGATCAGTTTGAGGTTGGCGCGCGCGTCATCGTTGCGCTCGTGGTCGAGCAGCGTGCTGGCGTTCTCGGCATAACTGCGGATGGCAGCCAGTGGTTGATTGAGCTCGTGGCTGATGCTGGCGCTCATGGTGCCGAGGGCCGATAGCTTGCCGGCCTGTACCAGTTCGTCCTGAGCGCGCACCAGCTCCTGTTGTGCCTGTTCACGCTCCAGCACTTCCTCCTTGAGGCGGCTGTTGAGCAGCTCAAGATCATGGGTGCGCTCGGTGACGCGTTGCTCCAGTTCGGCCTTGGCGCGGCTGTCGAGGGCAATGCGTTCGAGGTAATGGCGGCGCCGCTGCATCAGCAGGCCCAGGAGCAGGAGCAAGACCAGCAAGGCGGCGGCGCCGACGGCGACGGCCGTGCGCACCGGGCGGTCGATGAGGATGCGTGGGGCGAGGATGCTCACCGTCCAGCCGGTTTCCTCCAGGGCGCGGCTCTGCGTCAGCCAGGCGCTGGCAGAGAGGTCGAGCTTGGGCGGGGCCTGCGTCGGGTAGGGTTGGTTGGCCGCGATGGCGGCGCGTTCGGCGGCGTCCAACGGGCGGCTGGCGTGGAAGCGCCAGTCAGGGCGAGAGGTGATGATCACGACTCCATTGGTATCGGTGACCAGCAACTGCTCCGGTGTATTGCCCCACAGCGTTTCGGTGTGATCGAGGTCGACCTTGACCACCAGGGCACCGATGTTCTGGCCATTCTCGCGAACCGGGTAGGCGAAGTAGTAGCCCCGTTTGCCGGACGTTGTGCCCAGGCCGAAGAAGCGGCCCAGGCGGCCAGCCAGCGCTTCGCGGAAATAGGGGCGGAAGGCGAAGTTGCCGGCGACGAAACTATCCGGTTTGTCCCAGTTGGAGGCGGCCAGGGTCAGTCCCTGTGGGTTCATCAGGTAGATGACATCGGCCCCGGTCTGCTCGCGTACGCGGGTCAGCAACTGGTTGGCGCGCTCGACCATGGCGCTGTCATCGGGGGCGTACAGGGCTGCACGCAGATCCGGCAGGTCGCCGAGAATCTGTGGCAGTACCTCATAGCGGCGCAGTGTGCCGAGCAGGTTGGCGACGTACAGGTCGAGCGTCTGGCGGTTCTGCTCGAGCAGCACGTCGCGGTAGTAGCGCTCGGCGAGGAAGTGTACGGGCCATAACAACGGAGCCAGCAGCATGGCCAGTAAAAGCAGGCTGCGCCAGCGGGGGCGTCGCGGGGTGGCTGGGGTCGTACTCATGGAAAACTGCACCGGGATGATCGGAGCATTATGCACATTCCTTCGGCCGGAAAGGGCGTGCGTGCTGACCGCGTGGCGGGATCTTCGGCGCGTACAGTTCGCGCCAGGCTCTGTACGAAAAGTCGATGAGAGAAGATTGGCGATACCGATGGCGGATCCACAAGAACGGGTCAGACGCGAGCTGCGCTCACCTTCGAGTTCGCGCGTCATGGATGAGCGCTACGAACTCGTTCTCAGCGAAGCCTCACTGATGCGTAGGCACTTCTTGTTCAGAGCCTAGGCAAGGCAGGCATCCAGTGCTGCCTGCCAATCGGGCAGTCGCACGTTCCAATTGCGCTCCAGCTTGCTGCCGTCCAGGCGCGAGTTGAGTGGGCGGCGTGCCGGCGTTGGGTAATCGCTGGTTGGAATGGGCCGCAGTTTGGCGCAGGGCTTTCCGCTCGCGCGCAGGCGTTCGCCAATGGCCTGGGCGAAGCCAAACCAGCTGGTCTCGCCCTGATTGGTCAGGTGATAGGTGCCCCACTGGCGGTTGCCCTGTTGCCAGGCATCGATCAGTTCAGCGGTCGCCGCCGCGATACTGCCAGCCCAGGTCGGTGCACCGATCTGGTCGGCGACCACGTTGAGTTGTTCGCGTTCTTGCAGCAGACGCTGCATGGTCAGCAGGAAGTTGCGGCCATGGCGGGAGTACACCCAGCTGGTGCGCAGGATCAGGTGATCACAACCACTGCCGGCAATGGATTGTTCGCCGGCCAGCTTGCTCGCGCCGTAGACGCTCAGCGGGTTCGGGGTGTCGTCTTCGTTGTAGGCCCCGGCTTTGCTGCCGTCGAACACGTAGTCGGTGGAATAATGGATCAGCGGGATGCCCAGCTCGGCGCAGGCCGCGGCCATTGAGCCAGGTGCTTCGGCATTGATGGCGAAGGCCAGCGTCTGCTCCTGCTCGGCTTGATCCACTGCGGTGTGCGCGGCCGCGTTGATCAACAGGTCTGGCTGTTCGCGTAGTATCGTCCGGCGCAGGCTGGTGGGTTGCGCCAGGTCGAATGCGTGGCGATCCAGGCTGATCAGCTCATGCTCGCTCAGTGCCCGTTGCAATTCACGGGCGACCTGGCCGGTATGACCGCTGATGAGAATTCTCATGCGCAAACCTCTGCCTCGCTGAGGTTCAGGCCTTGCTGATCCTTGGCGGAGAGTTGCGGTGTCAGGCCGTCCAGCGGCCAGTCGATGGCCAGTTGTGCGTCGTTCCAGTGGATGCAGCGCTCATGCGCCGGGGCATAGTAGTCGGTGGTCTTGTAGAGGAACTCGGCATAGTCGCTGAGCACCAGAAAACCATGGGCGAAGCCTTCCGGTACCCAGAGCTGGCGCTTGTTCTCTGCCGACAGATGTACGCCGACCCATTTGCCGAAGTTGGGTGAGCTACGGCGTATGTCGACGGCCACGTCATAGACTTCGCCAGCCGTGACCCGCACCAGCTTGCCCTGCGCTTGCTGCAACTGATAGTGCAGGCCGCGTAATACACCGCGCGCCGAGCGCGAGTGATTGTCCTGCACGAAATCGCGGGTCAGGCCGGTGGCCTCCGCGAAACGACGGGCATTGAAACTCTCGAAGAAGAAGCCGCGGTCGTCGCCAAATACCTGCGGCTCGAGAATCAGCACCTCCGGGAGATCGGTCGGAATCACTTTCATGCTTGCTCCTCGGCCAGTTTGTACAGGTATTGGCCGTAGCCGGTCTTGCCCAGTGCCTTGGCGCACTTGAGCAGCTTCTCGCGATCGATCCAGCCCTGTTGATAGGCGATTTCTTCGAGGCAGGCGACTTTCAGCCCCTGGCGCTTCTCCACCGTTTGCACATAGTGCGAGGCGTCGAGCAGGCTGTCATGGGTGCCGGTATCGAGCCAGGCAAAGCCGCGACCAAAGCGCTCCACGCGCAGATCGCCACGAGCCAGGTAGGCATTGTTGACGTCGGTGATTTCCAGCTCGCCGCGTGGCGAAGGTTTTACCGCCTTGGCGATCTGCACCACGTCATTGTCGTAGAAATACAGGCCGGTCACGGCGAAGCTGGACTTTGGTTTGCTCGGCTTTTCTTCGATGGACAGTGCGTTGCCGGCTGCATCGAACTCGACCACGCCAAAACGCTCCGGGTCGCTGACCCAGTAACCGAATACGGTGGCGCCGCTGCTATGGCTGGCTGCCCGTAGCAGTTTTTCGGTGAAGTGCTGGCCGTGGAAGATGTTGTCACCCAGGATCAGACACACCGGGTCGCCGCCGATAAAGGACTCTCCGATCAGAAAGGCCTGTGCCAGACCATCGGGCGAAGGTTGTTCGGCATAGCTCAGGCTGATGCCGAACTGGCTGCCGTCACCCAGCATCTTCTGGAAGTTGGGCAGGTCTTCCGGTGTGGAGATGATCAGGATTTCGCGAATGCCGGCGAGCATCAGTACCGATAGCGGGTAATAGATCATCGGCTTGTCATAGATCGGCAGCAATTGCTTGGAAACGCCGAGGGTGATGGGGTGCAGGCGAGTGCCGGAACCGCCAGCGAGAATGATGCCTTTCATTGAAGCTCCTTAGAGTGCGCCGAGTCGCTGACCCTGGTAGCTGCCATCCTGCACGCGGCGACACCAGTCGAGGTTGTTCAGATACCACTGCACCGTCTTGCGCAGGCCGGTTTCGAAGGTTTCCTGCGGTACCCAGCCTAGCTCACGCTCGATCTTGCTGGCGTCGATGGCATAGCGCAGGTCATGGCCAGGACGATCCTGCACGTAGGTAATCAGATCTTCATAGTGCGATATGCCGGTTGGCTTCTGCGGAGCCAGCTCTTCCAGCAGCGTGCAGATGGCGCGCACCACGTCGAGGTTCTTCTGCTCGTTGTGTCCGCCGATATTGTAGGTCTCACCCACCTTGCCCTCGCTGACTACCTTGAGCAGCGCGCGTGCGTGGTCTTCGACATACAGCCAGTCACGTACCTGCTGACCATTGCCGTAGACCGGTAATGGCTTGCCTGCCAGCGCGTTGAGAATCATCAGTGGAATGAGTTTCTCGGGGAAATGGTAAGGGCCGTAATTGTTCGAACAGTTGGTGATCAGTACCGGCAGTCCATAGGTTCGCTGCCAGGCACGTACCAGGTGATCGGATGCCGCCTTGCTCGCCGAGTAAGGTGAGCTGGGAGCGTAGGGCGTGCTTTCGCTGAACAGGTCGTCGACGCCATGCAGGTCGCCGTATACCTCGTCGGTGGATATGTGATGGAAGCGAAAAGCCACCTTGCGTTGTGCCTCCAGGCCAAGCCAATAGGCGCGAGTGCTTTCCAGCAAGCTGTAGGTGCCGACGATATTGGTCTGGATAAAAGCGGCGGGGCCATCGATGGAGCGGTCGACATGAGACTCCGCTGCCAGGTGCATGATGGCGTCGGGCTGAAACTCGTTCAGTGTTTTCGCCACTCGTTCCGCATCGGCGATGTCGGCCTGGATGAAACGGTAGCGCGGACTCTCGGCAACCAGCGTGAGCGACTCCAGATTGCCGGCGTAAGTCAGCTTGTCGAGGTTGAGCACTTCATGCTCGGTATCTTGGATCAGGTGACGAATCAGAGCTGAGCCGATGAAGCCGGCACCGCCGGTGATCAGGATGCGCATGGAACAGGCCTATGACGGAGGTTAGGGCAGCAGTTTGTAAGGCAGGAGATGATAAATCACGCACGATTCGTATCCGAGAATTCTTGTCATGTCGTGCTTGGCGCTCCCTTGTCGATGATATTGAATCAACCCGGATAGCCATTCGTTTGTACACCAAGTTCATTGGCGTGAGCGAGCTATTCTGGCTGATTGCAGGTAGAACAGAAGGCATTAAAAAAACATATAGGGCAGGCGTTTTTTTGTGATTTTTATGGCGCCAATATTTAACTGTGCTATCCATTAAATCAGATGTTGAAATGCCATTATAAAAGTGGTTAAGTCGCCATATAAGATTTTTGCGACGATATTTTGTCACGCTCCGGAAAACATTTTCTTGACTGCCTTTTTTCTGACGTATCGATATGCGCGAGCGGAAATTATGGCGGGGGTAACCTTTCATGCGTCAGCAGTTGGTCGGTAGTTCCTTACTGGCGCGCCCTGGATTCATCGAGTACTTCCTGGCTGCAATGCGCTTGGTTCACGGGCTGACCGCAGCGTTACCAGGGTTTCTGCTACTGCTTTGGCTTTCGGAAGAGCCTTTGTTGACGCAGAGTTATGCTGCCGTCCTGCTGTTCTTCGGCGTGCTGACAGTGATGATGTTTCAGGCGCTGGGCGTCTATTCGGAAGAAATATTCAGCAGCCTGCTGCGTTTCCGAATGATGTTTTTCGCCTGGTCGGCAGCGTTTTGTCTGCTGCTGTTCATGCATCAGGCGTTGGCGATGTTCAGCTTCATGGAGTGGCATTTCCTCAGTTTCTGGTTCCTGATCAGCCTCTTCGCGTTCGGTGCCGAGCGCCTGGCATTGCTGGCTCTTTATCGGTACTGGATGCGCGCCGGACAATTTCTACAGAGCGCGGTCATTCTCGGGGCGACTGAGAATGGCCTGCGTCTGTCGGAGTTCATGCAGCGCCATAGTGACATTCGCTCCGGGCTGATCGGTTTTATCGACGATCGTATCGGTCGCTTGCCCGATACGCTGGGTGGTCTACCGTTGCTGGGAGACAGCAGCGAACTGGAGCGTTTGGTGCGTGAAGAGCGAGTGACACAGGTTCTTGTCGCCCTGCCCTGGTCTGCCGAAAGCCGCATCGGACAGATCGTGCGCGAGCTGCGCAAGCTCCCTGTGAATGTCCTTCTGGTGCCGGACATGCTGGCCTTCCAGCATGCGCGCAATCGCATCACCGAGGTTGCCGGGCTGCCGATGTTCAATGTCTCGGAAAGGCCGCTCGACGGCTGGTCTCCTTTGATCAAGCGGCTTGAAGACCTGCTCCTGGCATTGCTGGCCTTGGCCTTGGCCCTACCAGTGATGACCATGGTCGCGCTGGCGATCAAGCTCGACTCCCCTGGGCCCGTGCTGTTTCGCCAGAAGCGTTACGGTTACAACAACAAGTTGATCGAAGTGTTCAAGTTCCGCTCCATGTACTGCGACCGCGCCGATGCCAACGCCGAACGACAGACCACGCGCAATGACGACCGTATCACCCGTGTCGGGCGCTTCATCCGCAAGACTAGCCTGGATGAGCTGCCACAGCTGTTCAATGTGCTGCTCGGCAGCATGTCCATGGTCGGCCCGCGCCCACATGCCACGGCGACCAAGGCGGCTGGCATCCTGTTCGAGGATGCGGTGAAGGAGTACACCGCGCGTCATCGGGTCAAGCCAGGCATTACTGGCTGGGCGCAGATCAATGGTTATCGCGGTGAAACCGACACGCTGGAGAAGATCGAGAAGCGTGTCGAGTTCGACTTGCAATACATCGAAAACTGGTCGGTGTGGTTCGACCTGTACATCCTGTTCCGCACCTTGCCTGCGGTCATCTTTACCCGTGAGGCCTACTGATGAGTGCCCTGATCCCCTGTATTGTCGCTGGCGGTGCCGGCACACGGCTCTGGCCTGTTTCACGCGAGGCGATGCCCAAGCCGTTCATGCGCCTGGCTGACGGGCGCAGCCTGCTGCAGAAAACCTTTGAGCGTGTTGCTGACCTGGATGACGTCGCGCAATTGCTGACGGTGATCAATCGGGAGCTGTTGTTTCGTACGCTGGACGACTATCGCGCGCTGAACCAGAAGCGTCTGGGGCTGGATTTCCTCCTCGAACCCATGGGGCGCAACACCGCGCCGGCGATTGCGGCTGCGGCGCTGCATGTCGTGCGCCATTACGGTGAAGATGCCCAGTTGCTGGTGTTGCCTGCCGACCATTTGATTCGTGATCAGGCCGCTTTCGTTGCCGCCATCGGGCGAGCTCGTGCTCTGGCCGATGCTGGTTGGCTGGTCACGTTCGGTATCCAGCCGGATCATGCCGAGACAGGCTATGGCTATATCCAGCAAGGCGAGGTGCTGGAGGGCGGTTACCGTGTCGCCAGCTTCGTCGAAAAGCCCGACCTGGCGACGGCCGAGGCTTATCTGGCTGGTGGCAAGCATTTGTGGAATGCCGGTATGTTTTGCTTCCGCGCCGATGTACTGCTGCGCGAACTGCGTGAGCACGCGCCGCAGGTCGTCGAGGGCATCGAGCGATGCCTGGCCCTGAGCGTGCCGGCAGAGGGCAAGCAGGGCGTGCAGTGTGAACTGGATGCCGAAAGCTTCGCCGAAGTGACCGATATTTCTATCGACTATGCCCTGATGGAGCGTTCGGCCAAGGTCGCCGTGGTGCCTTGTGATCTGGGCTGGAGCGATATCGGCTCCTGGCAGGCGTTGCGCGAATTGACGCCAGCAGATGCCAGCGGCAACCAGGTCAATGGCGAGGTGATTCTGCATAACGTGCAGGGTTGCTACATCGACTCGCCCAAACGCCTGGTCGGTGCCGTGGGTGTGCGCGACCTGGTGGTGGTCGACACTCCGGATGCCTTGCTGATCGCTGATGCCCACTGTACGCAGGACGTCAAATTCGTCGCTCAGGAACTGAAGAAGCGCGGTCACGATGCCTATCGTCTGCATCGTACCGTGACTCGCCCCTGGGGAACTTACACCGTGCTGGAAGAGGGCACGCGCTTCAAGATCAAGCGCATCATGGTGCGCCCAGGCGAGTCGCTGTCACTGCAGATGCACCACCATCGCAGCGAGCACTGGATCGTCGTCAGTGGCACGGCGCGGGTGGTCAACGGTGAGCGCGACTTTTTGCTGAATACCAATGAGTCGACCTTCATCCCGGCCGGCCACCGTCATCGCCTGGTCAATCCGGGTGTGATCGATCTGGTGATGATCGAGGTGCAGAGCGGCGAGTATCTGGGCGAGGACGACATCGTCCGCTTCAACGATATCTATGGTCGTGTGCCTGCGGGCGAGAAAACTAATTGATAGAGGGCCTCAGGCGCTCGGTCGGGCGCCTGGTGCGAATATGGAGCCGCAGTGTGGCTCCTTTGTTTCTGGGTTTATAGAGCGGTCGTGGTGAGCGTCGTTTGGATACGACACTCGGGCACTGCCTGCGCATGGTTTCGGGGTATTGAAAGTGAATATTGGGGTCATAAAGGGAACTTCCCACATGAAAGCACTGTTGCTGATCGTTGTGATGCTGGGCTTGACGGCCTGTAATACGCCGGCTCGCATCGGACTGCCTGATTCTGACACCGTCGAGGCTGGCCATGCCGCGGCATTGACCCTGGCTGATCTGCCTCCGGTGCAGGAGCGCATTTATCCGGGCGATGTCCTGCGCATCGTCAGAAACAGTGGCGAAACACCGACCATCTCGGCATTCACCGCCAACTCAATCTATGAGTTGACGCTCTATACGGTGCTCAATGACGGCAGCTTCTCCTACCCCTTCATCGGCAAGGTGGAGGCGGGTGGCAGAACACCTGAGCAGCTGGCCGCGATTCTGGAGGAGAGGTTGAAGCCCTACTACCGAGAGCCAGGGGTCACGGTGAATATCAATCAGGCACCGGGTAACACGGTTTTCGTGGGGGGATCGGTGCGAAACCCTCAGCCGTATTCGGCCAGTATCGCGTCCACTCTCGAGCAGGCCATCGTCACTGCTGGTGGGGTCATGCCTGACGCCGACAGCCGTAACGTCGCGCTGCTGCGCTCGGATGCTGATGGGCTTTACAAGACTTACTTCGTCGACTTCAGCCAACTGCTTCAAGGTGGCGATCAGGGCCGCCGTGCTGTCGCGTTGCAACGTGGCGATGTGATTTTCGTGCCCAAGTCCGGTGTGGGTAATCGCATTGAGGGCGTCGACCTCTATCTGAATCAGCTGATCCCGTTCGTCAAAACGATCGGAATCGGCGCCAACTATGACCTGCGCAACAACTAATCGCCAAGGACAGCTCTCATGATCGAAATTCGTACATTCCGTGATCTGTTGCGCCTGTTCTTCATCTTCTTCAGGGAGTTCAAGCTGGCGGTTGTGGCCACTCTGGTGGTCGTATTGCTGGGCGCTTTCTTGCTGCCGACCTCATTCGAGTCCAGCGCGCGTCTGTTGGTAAAACCTGGGCGTGACACCAATACACTGCCTATCGAGGTCGCTGACCGCCAGTCGATCGTCATGCCTGCGACTCAGCGTGATCCGATTCTGGATGAAGAGCGCATGCTGACGGGGCGGCCGATCAGTCGTCAGGTCGCTGAGCGCTATCTAGAAGAACTGGCCAATGCCCCGCGTCCTGAAGGTTTCCTGCCCACGGTCAAGTACTACGTCGGTCAGACCGTCAGTGGCGCTATCGAACTTGTCCGTGGCTTGTTCCAGTTGCTGGGGCTCGCTGAAGAGCAGACACCAGTCGATCGCTTGGCGACCAAGCTGGAAGACAAATTCAGCGTGACCCACGCTCCCGGTTCGTCGGTGATGGAAATTCGCTTTCGCTGGAGCGATCCGGCAGTGGCGCAGTCGGTGGTTCAGAGCTGGGTCGATCTGTATCTGGAGGAGCGCACCCGCGCATTGGGACGCCGCAGTCTCTATGATTTCTACTTGAACCAGAGCGAAGCGAGTGCTGCCGAGATTCTCAAACTCAAGCAGGAATTGACGGCAGGCCTGGATGAGCTGGGTGCCATCGGTATGGAGGCGCATCTGCTGAATCTGTCTGAGCGCATCAACCAGTTGCGTACCGACAGGTTCAACACTCGCCGGCTGATTTCCTCTACCGAGGGCAGCCTGGCTACCCTGGATCAGCAGATCAAGAGTTTGCCGGCCGAGATCAGTACCTCGCGTGAAGTTGCCCTTAACCCCGTGCAGCAGGATCTGCTGCGCATGCTCAATGGCAAGCGCGCTGAGCGTCAGGATCTGCTGCGCACCTTCACGGAGAATGCACCGCCGGTGAAGAGCATCGACGAGACCATCGCCAGCCTGGAGGCAATGGTCAAAGCGGAAGCCGATACCCTGCAGGTCTCCCAGAACCGCGCCCCGAATCCGATTGCCGAGCGTCTGCGCAGCAATTTCATGGATCAACAGTCCGATCTGGCGCGACTGAAAGCGCAACTGATCCGCCAGGAAGAGCAGCTCAAGATCCTCGAAGATGAGCGCGTCAAGGCACTGTCCGTTGAGCCTGAGCTGGCTCGCCTGCAGCGTGAGTTGACGGCTGCTGAGAGAAACTTCGCGCTGTACGACGAAAGCCTGGAGAAGGCGCGGATCGACCGGGAGCTTGATAACAGCCGGATCAGCAACATCGCGATGATCGAGCAGGCAACGTTCAATCCGAGTCGGGTGTTCCCTAAAAGCCTGTTGATGCTCGTGCTGGCTCTGCCGCTGAGTATTCTGGTCGGCTTCCTGACGATCTACTTCTGCTACCTGCTGGATCAGCGGATTCATGACGGCGGTCGTTTTGCGGACAAGTTCGGGGTTCCGCTCTGGACCACGCTGCCAGAGGTTTCTGGTGATCCTACCCAGAGCAGCGCTTTTCTGGCTGCACTCTATCGCTTGTACGGCCTGCTGCCGTTGGATCAGGTCGGCGAGCGTGGGTTGGTGTTCGGTCTGACCTCGGCGCGCCGTGGTGAGGGCGTCAGTTTCATAATCGGCCATCTGCGTCGCCTGCTCGAAGAGCGCGGCTACAAGGTGCGCGTAGGGGATGCGCCGGCTCAGCCGGGCGAAATCGTATTGCTGGATGCCTCGGCATTGTTATCGAGCCCCGACTCTTTCGTGAGTCTGCGCAAGGCCGATCTGGTGGCACTGGTCGTCGAGGCGCAGCAGAGCAACATCCCGACGGTGGCGCATGCCATCGGTGTGCTGAACACCGCGTTCAATAAGGTCGATGGCGTGATCATCAACCGTCGTCGCTTCGAAGTGCCTGATCGTGTGCTGCGCGTGATCGCCAGGGTGCGAGGCGTGGTCTGATGCGGGTTGCCTTGTTGGCGCCGTTGCCTCCCGAACAGACGGGGATTGCGGATTATGCCGCAGTGCTAAAGATGGCACTGGAGGCCAGCTCGGTAGAAGTGATCACGCCACTGGCCGGCTGCGGCAATGATCCGCAGCGAGCTGAGGCCCGGGTGGCAGAGTTCGACTGGAGTGGCGTGGATGTCGTGCATGCCGAATTGGGCGGCGGTCGACTGGCCGAGTTCCATGCACTGAGAGCCCTGCGGGCGCGCTATCCGGGGCTGCCGCTGTCGGCCACCGTGCATGATCCCGAGCGCCTGGTATGGCGGCGTGCTTCGCTACCTTGGCCGTTGTCTCTGGCTCAGTCCATGCCGTCGCCATGGCCGCAGGCGGCCACTGTGCTGGCCGACCCACTGTGCCTTTACGAGGAGCGCCAACTGGCAAACAGCCTCGATGCCCTGGTGACCCTGACAGAGACGGGACGCAATTGCCTGGTTCGTCGCATGCGTTTGCCGGCGGGCAAGGTGCATGTCATTGCCCATGGCAATCAGGTGATCGAGCCGACACCATTACCGCCATTGGAGCCGCTGCGGCTGCTCTATTTCGGGTTCATCTATCGCGGTAAGGGTATCGAGGATCTGCTTGATGCCCTGGCGCTGGTGGTTCGTCGCCAACCCCAGATGTTGTCACGTGTACGCCTGACCCTGGCTGGCGGCAGCGCGCCTGAAATGGCTTTCGAGCCAGGTGGCAGCTATCTCGATCAGTTGCGCAGACGCATCATTGAGCAGGGGCTCGAGTCGCTCGTGGAATGGCGTCTGGATCTGCCGGCCGAAGATATCGCCACGCAGATCAAGGCACACCATGTAATGGTGTTGCCGTATCGCGAGTCGAAGAAGCTGAGGCTGCTGGGCGAGCAGCGCGGTACCAGTGGTGCATTGTCCTGGGCTGCAGCGTGCGGACGTGGCGTGATCACCTCTGATGCCCGTGCTTTTGCCGAGGAGGTCGCCACCGGGAACGGGGCGATATATGCGCAAGGGGATGTAAACGCCCTGGCGCAGGAACTGCAGGAGCTGCTGGAAGCTCCGCAGCGCTGCCTGCAATGGGCTGAACGTGCCACGCAGATCGGTCATGAGCGACGCTGGCCAGCCACTGCTCAGCGTTTCAAGGCGCTGTTCACCAACCTTTGCGAGGAGCGGGATCATGCGAAGTAAGCGAATTGTTCTATCCGCGCTCCTGGTTGCACTTGTCTTGTTCGTGGCTGTCATTCTCAGCCGCAATGCCGAGGCGGAAGTTACCAGCCTGAAGCCGGATCGTCCGGTGGTCTGGAAGGATTTCCTGGGCGTCAACGCGCAGTTCCATTTCTTTCCCGAAGCGACCTACCGCAAGCAGATGGCGCGCTTGCACGAGCTCGATCTGCAATGGGTTCGTATCGCCATGCATTGGGCTTTGCTGGAATCTGCGCCAGGCCGTTATTACCCACCTTTCGACGCCGCGACCAAGGTCATGGCCGAGGAAAAATTCAAGGCCGTAGGCTTTCTTTCCGGCTCCGCCCCCTTCGCCACCAGCGCTCCGGCCAGCTCTCCCTACCAGGACTCCTTCCCGCCAAAAGATAACCGTCTGTACAGCGAGAGCCTGGCGAATTTCGTCGAGCGTTACCCGCAATTCGACGCCTGGCAGATCTGGAACGAGCCGAACCTGCCACCGTTCTGGCGCCCGAAGGAAGACCCCGATGCTTACGCGGCATTGCTGCACGATGCCGTCGTGACGGTGCGCAAGCGTTTTCCCGACAAGCCGCTGCTCACTGCGGGCATGGCCTACTTCAGTCAGATGCCCACTCGCGGCATGAACTTGATGCTCAAGTCGCTGCTTGAAAAGGGCTTGGCCGACTACAACCTGATCGCCGCCTATCACCCCTATACCGAGTACCCGGAAACCAACGAGCTGGGCAAGAACGATTTCGTCGAGACCGTCCGTTATGTCAACGGCGGTTTGCGTGGGGAGGGCATCAAGCAGATCTGGGCAACCGAGTGGGGGTGGTCCAGTTATTCCGGACCCAAGGAAATGCAGGCGATCATCGGTGTTTCCGGACAGGCCGATTACACGCTGCGCCGCCTGGCGCTGATGAGTGCGCTGGATTTCGATCGCATCTTCCTTTTCAACCTCAGCGATCTGGATGCTCGAGCCAGTGTTCGCGACCAGTCCTACGGCTTGCTCGACCTCAATGGCGAGCCGAAACCGGTATTCAATGCGCTGAAGAACTTTCTCAAGGTCACCGGGCCGCGCCTGGAACCGGCAGAGCCACCCAAGTTCGCCCAGACCCCAAAAGATCTCTACAGCGTTTCCTGGACGCGTGGCGATGGCAAGAAGCTGTTGATGGCCTGGAGTGCCACGGCTGGCAAGCTGCACCTCGATGGCGTACGCCAGGCCACGCTGTACGACCCGTTACGCGGTACCGAGCAGGTTTTGAAGGGAGAGGGCGATGCTCTCGTGGTGGGGCTCAAGCCCAGTCTGCAACTGCTGGTATGGGATTGAGTGATGTCGCTTAGGATTCTTTGGGTTCTGCCTTATCTGCCCTGGCCGACGAGCAGTGGTGGCAAGACGCGGCAGTTCAATCTGTTGCGTGCCCTGGCGCAGGCGGGGCATCGCATTACGCTGCTGGTGCAGAGCAAAGTGCCTCTCGATGATGAGGCGCGCAAGGTGCTGGAACCTCTGCTCGAACAATTGATTGTCTTGCCACGGCGGCCGCTGCGAAGCCCTACCACCCTCCTGACCGCCGCACTGTCGCCATTGCCGATGCTGGCGAGCATCAACGGCCATGCGCCTGACTTGAGTCGACGTTTCGCCGAGTTGCTGAAGCAGCCATGGGATGTCGTACAGATCGAGCACAGTTACAGCTTCCAGCCATACGAACAGGTACTGCGTCAGACCGCTCAACCGTTCATCCTCACCGAGCATAACGTCGAGTCGGCTTTGGGGGGCGCGATCTATGATCGTTTTCCGGCCTGGCTCCGACCGATGGTGTGGTTCGACCAGTGGCGTTATCGCCGCTGGGAGCGGCATGTCATGGCGCTAGCGGCGCAGGTAGTGGCTGTGACCGAGGCGGATGCGCAAGAACTGGGAGCGATTACCGGGCGACATATCCCGGTGGTGGTCAATGGCGTCGATTGCGCGCGTTATGCTGCGGTTACCCCGGCCTACGACAGCAATCGCCTGCTATTCATCGGCAATTATGAATACCCACCCAATGTGGACGCCGTGGAGTGGGCCATGGCTGAAGTGATGCCTCGAGTCTGGCAATTGCAGCCCGAGGCACGCATCACCATTGCGGGCTATGCGTTGCCGGCTGAATGGCCGCAGCGCTGGCCGGATGAGCGCATCGAATGGCATGCCTTCGTACCGGATCTGACTGCATTGCAGTCCCGGGCGGCGATTTTCTTCGCCCCACTGCGTACCGGTGGTGGCTCCAAACTCAAGGTACTTGAGGCCATGGCAGCAGGGCTGGCGGTGGTCACCACTGCGCAGGGCGTTTCCGGTCTGGCCGTTACGGCCGGAACCGAGTACGACGGCGGCGAAGATGCCGCGGCGCTTGCCGCTGCAATATCGAGGCAGCTGGCTGACCCGGCTGCGATCCAGCGAGTGGGGGCGGCAGGTCGTGCCTACGTCGGCAGGGCGCATGACTGGAGCGTGGCTGCGCAGCAACTGTTGGACGTGTATGCAACTGTCGGTAAACCCGGGGAGTCGGCATGCGAGTAGGTCTGGACTACCGTCCCGGTATCAGCAATCCGCACAACGGCATCGGTCGCCAGAACTTGGCACTGGCCAAGGTGCTGAGAGAGCTGCCGGGTGTCGACCTGCATCTGTTCACGCCTGCCCCGTTGGATCATCCGTTGCGTGCAACCGCGCACTGCCCGACCTGGGGTAGCCCGGTCGATGGCCAGCACCGTCTGCCGCGCCGCTTGCGTTTCGAACTGGGTTACATGCCCTGGGCGCTGCGGCGAGCGGGTATTGATGTGCATATCAGTACCTTCAACATGGGATTGCCGTTGCCTCCCAGGCCGTCTGGGGTGCGCTATGTTCTGCAGCTTCACGATCTGTTTCAGTTGCACCTGAAGAATCACCATGCCACCTGGCTTCGTGAAACGGTCTATCGCATCAGTGACAACCTCTCGATTCGTTACTCGGTGAATGTCGCTGATCGTATCTGGACACCTTCGCAATACAGCGCCGATGAGGTAGCACGCGTCTTCCCGTCAGCCGCGCACAAGGTGCGTGTGCTTTCCAACCTGGTGCCCAGCAGTACCCTTGAGCCCATGCTGCCAGAGCAGCCATTGCCAGCTCGCTTCTGGTTGTTGGTTGGCACGCGTGAGCCGCGCAAGAACATCGCCTGGTTCATTGAGCACTGGCACAAGGCACGCCAGACTGATCCGGCCATCCCGGATCTGGTGTTGGTCGGTGGCGGCGAATTCGTTGCGCCGCAACAACGTGAACTGCCGGGAGTACATCTCATGCCCGTGCTCGGTGATGCCGAGTTGCAGGGGCTATACGGCGCAGCGGAGCGTCTGTGGCATCCCTCCTATGCCGAGGGTTTTGGTTTGCCGGTGATCGAAGCGATGGCCGTCGGCACGCCGGTGGCCGTTGCCAGTGGTACGTCGCTCGACGAAATCGTGCCTGAGGGAACGCCACGCTTCAGTCCTTATGACGCCGCGGCCGTGATCGAACTCATGCATCGCCTTGCTCGTCCCGATGAACCCGATCGCCAGGTCTTGCGTGATTGGGCTAAGCGTTATGCGGAGCAGCCCTATCGCGCCCGCGTGGCCGAACTGCTACAGGAGTTGCAGTCATGACATCGTCCTTTGGGATGCCGATAGCGTTGATCTCGGGGCTGGTGTTTGGCGTCCTGCTTTGGTTCATGTCGCCGCTGAAGGTCGTGGTGCTGATCGTCGCCATGGTCATTGGCCTCAATCTCCTGCGTCGCCCATTGCTGGGCTTGCTGTTGTTCGGGCTGATCGCCAATTTCCTGCCTTACTCGACCATCAACGTCGGCGTACGCACGACCGTCTCGGAGTTGCTCATCCTGGTCATCTGGGCCTGCGTGTTGTTTCAGGGCATCTTCGAAGGCACCACCCAGGCTCGCAAGGGCGGGACAACGGAGCGATACGTCCTGGCGTTGATCCTGTTCAGCGCCTTCCCTTTCGTGGTCGGCCAGGTGATGGTTCAAGCCCAGGGTAATGGCGTTGCCAACTGGGTACGCTGGATGGCCAACGTGTCGCTGATTTTTCTGGCAATGCGCCTGCTGCGCGATGAGGGGGCGAGAGAGTCGATGGTGCAGGCACTGCTGTTCGGTGCCTTGGCGATGCTGATGCTTTCCTTGCCCGTCTTCCTGGCTGAGCGCTCTGCGGTGGCGCTTAACCCGCTGCTGACCAAACTGGGTTATGCGACTCTGGAGGAGGTGATTGGCGATACCTCCGGCGCTGTATTCCTGCGTATGGGCTCGCCCTGGATTCACCCCAATACGCTGGGTGGTGCCATGGCCCTGCTCCTGCCTCTGGCCTTCTGCTATGGCATCACCCGGATCGGCTGGCGTCGCCTGTTGGGCTTGTCCGTTGGCGTGACGGGCATCATCGCGCTGTTGCTCAGTGGCTCACGCGGTGCGCTACTGAGCCTCGGTGTGGTGTTGATCTGGCTGGCGATCCGTCGCGTGCCTTATACCGGCCGCCTGTTGATGTGTGGTATCGCCTTCAGCGCGCTGCTGGTGCTGTCCTACCCGCCGTTGCAGGATCGCGTTATCGCCATGTTCGATGTCAGCGATGCCAGTACCTCCATGCGTTTTACCGAATATTCCAACTTCCCGCGGGCCATGGCCACTTATCCGCTGGGTATCGGTTTCAAGGTGGAGCCGCCGGTTCCTGGGACTGACTTGCACGGCATATCCAACCTGTGGCTGAACATCGTCTACAAGCTGGGCCTGCCTGGCATGTTCCTGTTCATCGCCGCGACCTGGAGTTGGTGGCGGGAGACACGGCCGAGTGGCAAGCGAACCGACCTGACTGCGGATAATGCGGTCTGGCTCGGCACTACCTCAGGTCTGATGGCTGCGTTGTTCAGCGGTATCTTCGATCATTACTTCAGCTTCCAGCCGGTTCTGGTCGGTCTGTTCTGGCTGATGATCGGATTGAATCTGCTGGAGTCCCGGCGCTTGCGATCAGTCACGCCGATGCTCTCTGAAAACGCCTCGCCACACCTATCAGTGAGGCACTGAAGCATGCTCGGTTCCACGCTCTGGCTGACGCTGGCCACGTTGATTGGCCTGGCGGCGGGTTTCGCCCGTGAATGGCTGCTGATCGATGCCTGGGGCGCCAGTCTGCGTAGCGATGCGTTCCTAGTCGCGTTGTTTCTGCCTGAGGCGGTGCGCATGGCACTTGCTACCGGGCTGTTCAGCTCGGCGGCGTTACCGCTGTACCAAGAGCGTGACGCTGCCCAACGTGAGGCATGGCTATCGGCCCTGACCGGGCGGGTATTGGGTTGTGCCTTGCTGATAACCGTACTGTTTCATGTCGCGGCGCCTTTGTGGGTCATGTTGATTGGTCCCGGCTTGTCCGACGAGGGACGCATGCTGGCCATGCAGAGCCTGCAACTACTGGCCTGGTGCGTGCCGGGTTTCATGCTTCATGCGCTGCTTTGCATTCCCCTTCAGGCGCATGCCCGCTTCCTGTTGGCTGGCCTTGGTTCCCTGCTCTTCAATCTGCCGCCGGTGATCTATCTCGCCGTGGCGGGGGAGCAGGCGACGCCTTCAGGATTGGCAAGCAGCTGTCTGCTCGGCAGCTGGCTCATGCCCATGGTGCTGCTTCCAGCCATGCGCGGCATGGGGTGGCGACCCTGGCGAATCCAGGCTGACAGAGATTGCGGTCAACAGTTGTTGAGACGGCTTGGGCCTCTGCTGGCCAGCACCATGGCCAGCCAGGGACTGGCATTGCTGGAGAGAATGATCGCTTCGCTGCTGGGGGAGGGCGCGGTGACCTGGCTGAACTTTGCACGCAAGCTCATCAATCTGCCGATGATCGCGCTGATGAGCCTCAATCAGGTTCTGTTGGGGCTGATGGGCGGCAAGTCGGAGCAGGAACGCTTGGCTCTATTGCGCCGGGGTACTGCTATGGCGACCTTGCTGACTGTCCCTGTTGCTGTTGGTCTGGTGGGCGCTGTAGAGCCTCTGATCCAACTGCTGCTTCCTAGCCAGGCCAGTGGTGGCGTGTTGGCTGCTTTGCTCGGTTGGTTGGGGCTGACGCTACTGTTCGCAGCCTGGAATGCATTGCTGGCGCGCTACGCCTATGCAGTTGGCGACACACGTTTGCCTCTGGCCTGCGAACTGAGCGGCAATGCCCTCAATGTGGCGTTCCTGATGATCCTGCCGTGGGTCTTAGGACTCAAGGGAATTGCCCTTGCAGCATTGCTCGGCGTGCTGCTGACGGGGTTCTTGCTGATGCGCAAGCAGCGTTTGCTGGCCAGCCTGGATTGGAAGAGGCAATGGGGCTTGGGGCTGGCAATGCCAGCGTTGGCGCTGCTGATTCCACTGAGTGTGCCGCTGGGCTGGTGGCAGCTTGGCTCCACGGTCGCCATCTCTGGACTGCTGATGGCGTTGCTAGCGGCTTGGCTCAAACCCTGGCGAGCCGCCTAGGGATTCACCGCGCTCGGGCCTTGCTGCCTGAGGCATCGCTTTGACCTTCCTGGCCTGCCTGGACGTAGTGGCTGTTCTTGTGCAGCCAACGTTTCTCCACGCCGTGCCACATCAGAGCTGCTGCGCACAGCGTCAGGACTACGGTGGCCAGCAGAGCCAGCCAGGCATTGGCCTCGAAGGCGCCGAAATGCACCATCGTCTGCACGATGGGGAAGTGCAGAATATATACGCCATAGGAGAAGTCGCCGAACTTGCAGAAGTTCCCGACGTAGTTGTACAGCGCAAAGAAGATCACCAGGATCGCCAGGGCGATCGGCTTGAGTGCCTCCACCTCGATCAGCGGGCGAGCCAGGAAGTAGATCGCCGCGGCCAGTACCAGCCATTTCACGTGGCGTTCGAAAAAAGGCAGCAGGTAATAGAGTGCTGCGCCCGCGATGAAGAAACGCAGTTGCCCGGGCAGCTGTTTCTCCAGTTGGAAATACATGCCTCGGCCCGTGCTTTCGTGCAGGTGGAACATGATCAGCGAGTAGGCTGTCGAGGCGACGAATAATGCCAGCAGGATACGCGAGCGCCCCAGGCGTCGGCATAGCCAGACGATCACCGGAACACTCAGGTAGAACATCACTTCAATCTTGATCGTCCACAGCGCGCCATTGACGGCGGCCATACGGTTTTCTGTGAACACACCCGGTAAATCCGGCTGCAGGAAGTTGAGAAAGGCGAGATTGGTCGTGAGGTACTGAGCGAACTCGCTGGACAGGAAGTACGCAGACAACGAGCGGTCGCTGATGCTCGAGAGCAGAATCGCTGCCAGCGTTACCGAGACGAAGTAGGCCGGATAGATGCGCCGGGCGCGTTTTTCGAAGTAGCTGGTCAGAGACCGGGATTTCTCGTAACTCATGAAGATCAGGAAGCCGCTGATCACGAAGAACGACTCGATAGCGATCTTGCCCGACAGCAAGGTATCGATAATACCCAGCTCGCTGGCACCCGAGAGCTCATGGGCGTGCAACAGGCAGACAGCCAATGCCAGCAGCAAGCGAATGAGATCGAAGTTGTTCTGTCGCAGACGCGGGCTACTGATACTCATGGATGATGCATCACTCTGCGTGCTTCGCTGCCAGCGCGGCAGAATTGGGGGCGGGTTTCTTCTTGAAGATCTTCTTGCCCAGATTATTGGCCGCATTCATCAAGGGTTCCTCTATGAGGCGGAAGCCCACCAGCCCATAGATCATCACTGCTGAGAACATGATGACGAGGAATGCGATATTGCCCATCAGGCTGGGGGAGGCCAGTTCGAAGAGAACCCACAGCTTTCCGATCACGCCGATCACCAATAGGTGCGATAGGTAGGTGGTGTAGGAGCTGTCACCGATGGCAACCATGAAGTTAGGGACGCTCAGTTTGTCGCGGCGCTCCAGCAGGGTGGCGCCGATGGTCAGCAGACCGAACAGGGTGCCAAGGCTGAACACGCGTACCAGGCCTTCGCCCCGGAACAGGCCGAGGTTGTAGCCCACTGGTACGCCGATCAGTGGCACGAACAACAACATGCCGATGGCCACGCCGGTTGAGACGCGCTCACTCAGTGGGCTGAAATAGAACAGGGCAATCAGGCTTCCCATTACGAATTCGATTGCGTAAGGATGCAGAATCAAGCGCAAGACAGGATCGAAGCTGGAGGTATCGAACGCCAAGTTGGCGCAAATGATCAGCCCGGCCCAGCTTGCCAGAATCCAGGGCAGGTAGCGTTCGCGGAACAGCATCAGCGATGTGAAGACCAGGTAGAACCACATTTCGAAGACCAGCGACCAAGCCACCATCACCAGTGGGAGGTTCTTGTCGGGTACCAGAAAGAAGGATTTCCAGAGATTCGGCTCACCGTGCGCGCTATTAATCCACTGAGGCATGATGAGGAACACGGCAAGGGTGATGAAGAAGTACACCCAGTAAGGTGGATAGATGCGCGCAACCCTGGCATATGCGAATTTGGCGATTTCCTTGGGGACTTGGAATCTTCCGCGAGAAACCATGACCATGATGAAACCACTGACGACAAAAAACCAATCGATAAATAGCTGATTGAAGTCTTTTATCTCTACTGGCAATAAAGTGGCGCCAGCATATTTCTCTTCAGCGAACGTCATGTGACCAATGACGACCCCGGTCAGGCCAATACAGCGAAATGCCTGCAGAGTGTTCAACTTGGACATAAGGCGCTCCCGTTATTCCAAAAAGCAGTGACTGTCCAACAAGCGAACGGCACTGTCGAAAAAATGGCATCAATACTTTGGCAGAAAATATAAGGCAAGACGTGATGGTCTATTGGAGTTTTGCGTGCGATATATGGGGCAGCATGCCATCATGCAGCTTGCGCTGGCAAGTGGCCTCGGAAGCTTGAGCGCGGTGCTGGCGGTGCTTTAACCTGACTGCATCGGAGTCGCTGGTTGCAGCTCAGGTCGTTGTTATACGGGGTGTTCCGTGAGAGGACGATGTTTGGTTATGGAGTCATCAATGTTTCGATTGGTAATTTCTAAGCCCCTTGTTATATCCGCAGTCTTTTACCTGGCGGGGCTCTATCCGGCAGCGCATGCAGCAGATGACGATCCTGTAAGGATGCTGATAAAGAAGTATGCTGCCGATACATACTCGACCATGGATGATCTTCTATATATAAGAACCTATAAGTGTCTCGAACCTGCATATAGTGAGAATGCCGTTCTCTTTTACGTCCCCTATTCGGACGACAACAAACTGCTGTTCAGTAACGGAGTCGAGTGCAAGGTCATGGAAGTCTATGACCGTGGTGCGCATTACAGCAGAGAAGGGCGCTAGTGTTACCCATGTCCTTCTGATTCCCGCCGCAGGTCTGGCTATCGTGGTTCGCGGTAGACGTGGCCCGAGATCCGTGTGGTGACGAGTCGGGATTAGGTTGCGGGTGCCCTGTTTGTTTTTTCTAGGGGGTGGCAATGATTGCGGTCATTTTTGGTGGTACGGGATTCATCGGAAGTTTCTTCGCCCGCTTTCTTCTCGATGAGCAGGGCTTTGACAAGATCTATGTCGTTGATCATGAGGCGCTCGAGCAGAAAACCAGTGCCTTTCGGCGCCAGCTACTCAGCAGTTCAACAAGGATCGAAGTGGTTCTTTGGGATGTGCGTAAGCCCATCGAGTGGATGCCTGCTGAGCCGGTCGACCTGATCGCCAACTTTGCTGCGGTGCACCGTGAGCCTGGGCACGAGGATGTCGAATATTACGAAACCAACCTGCTAGGTGCGGAGAACGTATGCGCCTGGGCCGACAAGGTGGGTTGCAAGCGCATGATCTTCACCAGTTCGATTTCTCCTTACGGTCCGAGCGATGCCGTGAAGGACGAGCGCTCGCTACCGGTTCCGGCGACAGCCTATGGTGGCTCCAAGTTGGTAGCCGAGAAGATTCATCAGCTCTGGCAGGCGCGTGATGCTGCCAGTCGGCGGCTGGTCATTGTGCGGCCTGGTGTGGTTTTCGGGCCGGGTGAAGGTGGGAACGTTTCCAGATTGATCAAGGCGGTACTGCATCGCTACTTCTTCTATATGGGCAACCGTGCGACCCGCAAGGCAGGCACCTATGTGAAGGAGTTGTGCAGCGCCATGTGGTGGGTGTTACAGCGGCAGGAGACGGAGGCGCCTCGCGTCGATCTGTTCAACATGTCGATGAACCCGGGGCCATCCATCCAGGAGTATGTCGAGGTCGTCTGCAAGGTGGCAGCCGTCAAACGACGCGTGCCAGCGATTCCCTACCCGCTGCTGCTGGCAGTGGCATACATGATCGAAACTGTGGCCAAACCTCTTGGCATCAAGCATCCCTTCAGCCCTGTACGCATCCGCAAACTGGTCAGATCCAACAACATTCTGCCTACCTACCTGGTGGAGAGGGATTATCCCTATCAGTACACGCTGGAGAGTGCGTTTGCGGACTGGAAGAGAAGCTGCCCGCAAGAGTGGCAATGAGAGGCGTGCACATGACTGATCAAGCTGTAAATCCGAACCTGCGCGTCGCCTGTATCGTGCCCACCTACAACGGGCGCAAGGAACTGGAGCGTCTGCTCGATTCGCTGGAACGCCAGAGTGCGAGCTTCGATTTATTCATCGTCGACTCCAGCTCGCAAGACGGTACTGCGGAACTTGCACGAGCCCGGGTGCCCGGGGTGGTCTCCATTCCCAGCAGTCAGTTCAACCATGGTGGTACCCGACAGATGATGGTTGGCGCTAATCCGGGTTATGACATCTATGTCTTTCTGACCCAGGACGCTTACCTCGAGGATTCAGAGGCCATCGCACACCTGCTCGCACCCTTCTCGGACGAGCGAGTCGGCGCCGTATGTGGTCGTCAATTACCACACCTGGACGCTACGCCAATGGCGCAACATGCGCGCCTGTTCAACTACTCGGCAACGTCCCAGGTGAAAACGCTTGAGGACGTGCCGGTGCTCGGGATCAAGGCGGCGTTCATGTCCAACTCCTTCGCGGCCTATCGTGGCGAGGCTCTGCTGGCCGTGGGGGGCTTCCCGGAGCACGTGATCTTTGCCGAGGACATGTATGCGACGGCGAAGATGCTGCTCGCCGGTTGGAAGATCGCCTATGCCGGCGAGGCCAGGTGTCGGCACTCGCATAACTACAGCGTGCAGGAAGAGTTTCGCCGTTACTTCGATATGGGGGTATTCCACGCCCGTGAGCCCTGGATTCGTGAGCGCTTCGGTGGTGCGGGTGGCGAGGGGTTGCGTTTCGTCAAGTCCGAGCTGATCTTTCTGGGGCTTTCGCGTTTCTATCTGTGGCCATCGGCCATTTTCCGCAATGCCTGCAAGCTAGTGGCATATAAGCTGGGGCAGCATGAAAAGGGTATGTCTCAACAGCTGAAGAAGAAGCTCGGTATGTACAAGCGCTACTGGGATAGCCCTTATGCATAGGTCTGGGCGACAGAGGAAAGATTGAACGTATAAAACACAAAGGCCCGCATCGCTGCGGGCCTTTGTTTTATATGGTGCCGGCACCAGGAGTCGAACCCGGGACCTACTGATTACAAGTCAGTTGCTCTACCAGCTGAGCTATACCGGCTAGGTGGGGGCGCCATTATATCCATTCGTCGGCCTGAGTAAAGCCACGTGCGAGTCAGGTTTTTCTAAGCTCGGCTATCAGTAGCTTCTGGCTTATGCACAAAGAGAAGGCGCGTGCGACAGATGCGCACCGGCTCTGTGCGCTCTATCACGTTTTTCTGCAAGTCATTGTTTTTGCTGAATCTTATGCGGTTGATCGAAAAATGATCAGATGCCTGCAAGGTACTTCCTGAGGGCTTTTGGCGCATTTGCCCAGAAAGGATCAACAGAGTTATCCACAGCTTCTGTGTGCAACTCAGGGGCGCTCGGCAAGCAAGAGCAGATTGCGCGGGCTCAGGTGGTAGTCGCAGAAGGTGCCCAACTTCACCTGGTAGCCCTGCTCTTGCAGGTACAGTGCACGGTCGAGTAGCAGCCAGAGCTCCAGTGGTCGGCGGAACAGGTTGCGCAGCAGTTCCAGATTGCGAACTTCTGCCAGGCGCTGCCAGCCGCGATCTTCCCACTCCTGCCAGTTCTGCTCGCCGGGCGAGGGCACGCCGCGAAGTGCGGCAAGGTCATGGCAGAAGCTGGCGAAGGGTTTGCCGAACCACTCGCTGGGTAGCGATGGCGTGGGCAGGTATTCGTTGCCGCCTCTGAGTTGGCGCTGCAGCAGGTCGAAGGCCAAGCGCCAGGCCATCGACTGGTCGCGTTGTCGGCGTACGCGTGCGCCGGCCGTGACGGTCTCGCTTAACGGCAGAGCGAGATCGTCGCGTGACAGTTGCAGGGGCGATGCCTGCGCCGCGGCTGACAGTGCTTGATATTGCGTGCCGGCAATACGGTTGTAGCAGCAGGGGGCGACTGCCAGTTGCATGCAGCCGTTCTGGCTGGCGAGCTGCAGCAGGCGTACGTGTAGGTCGCCGCAAGCGTGGAGGGCGACTGGGGTGTGTTCGGCTTTGAGCTGGTCGCTGCAATCAATGCTGAGCACGTCCTGCTGGATATGCTTGGCGTTCAAGCCAAGCCGTCGACTCAGTGCGCTGCCGCTCTCGATCAGGGCTGGGTCGTATTCCAGGCAGGTCAGGCGTTGATCATCATGGGTCAGCCAGCGGCCCAGGTGACCTTTACCTGCGCACCAGTCGAGCCAGTGCCGGGGGCGTTGGGCGAATCGCAGGTGGCTGGCGAACGCCTGTATCTGCGCCAATTTGCGTCCGGGCACATCGACGCTGAAAACGGTTGGGCGTTCCTCGCTGGCCATGCCTGGCATCTTGCCCAGGGCGCTGAGTGCTTGTGCCTGGTGGGCCAGTGCTGGGAAGGGGGCCGGTGCATCGAGTTCCCAAGGGCTGGCGTTGCTGGCTTCGGCCTGTTCGAGCGAACGGCTCCTTAGCCAGGCCGCGAGCTCAGGTAACTGGGCTTCCCAGGGTAATTGCAGGTGGTGAAAGGGACGCGGTCGCCACAGGGCCTGATGTTCGAGGAGGAAGCTGTCCAGAGCCTGGAAGCGGGCGAGCAGTTCGCCTGAGGTGAGGATGGGCTCGGACATGGCGCACACGCATATGATGGATTCGTGCCGTCGGCAGGCGACGGCACGGTTGGCTTAGCGGCCCTGGCAGGCGTCGACGCGCAGCCAGCGTTCTAGCAGCTTGAAGAGGTTGATCAGGACAAAGGTGATCGCGAGGTAGAACAGTGCTGCGGTGAAGAAGAACTCCATGCTCACGTAAGTGCGGGCATTGAGCGTGCGCGCCATGCCGGTCAGCTCCAGCAGTGTGACTGTGCTGGCCAGGGCGCTGGCCTTGAGCATCAGGATCACTTCATTGCTGTAGGCCGGCAGGCCGATGCGCGCGGCCCGCGGCAGGATGATGTGCAGCATGGCCTGGGTGCGCGACATGCCCAGGGCACGAGCAGCCTCGATCTCACCTGGCGGCACAGCCTGGATGGCACCGCGGAGGATCTCTGCGATATAGGCGGCGGTGTGCAGGGTCATGGTGAGCACAGCGCACCAATAAGGATCGCGCAGATAGGGCCAGAAGATGCTCTGGCGCACGGCATCGAACTGGGCCAGGCCGTAATAGATCAGGAACAGCTGCACCAGCATCGGTGTGCCGCGGAAGAAGAAGATGTAGCCGTAGGGCAGGGCGCGTACGTACCAGTGTTTCGAGGCTCGGGCGATACCCATGGGCAGTGCCAGGATCAGCCCGGCGATGACCGCAACTGCCAGCAGTTCGATGGTCAGCAGTGCGCCCTCGAACATCTTCGGCAGGTACTTGTAGATCAGCTCCCAGTTCATTGGTTGCTCCTGACGAAGCCGCGTGAGGCTTTCTTCTCAAGGAAGTGCAAGCCGATCATGGCAATGATGGTCAGCCCCAGATAGATGATGGCAGCGACCAGGAAGAAGGTCATCGGGTTCTTGGTGGCAGTGACCGCGATCTGTGCCTGGCGCATGATTTCGGTCAGGCCGACCACCGATACCAGGGCGGTGTCTTTCATCAGAATCATGAACAGGTTGCCCAGGCCGGGCAGGGCGATGCGCCACATCTGCGGCAGGATCAGCTTCCACAGGATGCGACCCTTGGACATGCCGAGTGCCTGGCCAGCTTCGCGATGCCCCTTGGGGATGGCCAGAATGGCGCCGCGGAACACCTCGGTGGCATAGGCACCAAAGCACATGCCGAGGGCGATGACGCCCGCGGCGAACGGGCTGAGTTCCAGGCTACCTACGCCCAGGCTTTCGCCCAGTGCGCGCAATACGTTGACAGTGCTGAAGTAGATCAGCAGCACCCAGAGCAGCTCGGGCACGCCGCGTACGATGGTGGAATAGCTGCCGCCGAGCCACTGCAGCGGCTTGTACGGCGAAGTCTTGGCCAGCGCGCCGAGCAGGCCGAGCACCAGACCTAGAACCAGCGCGCAAAGCGCCAGTTGAATGGTCATCAGGGTGCCGGCGGCCAGGGCTGGGCCGAATCCTTGGAGATCGAAAATCATCGGAGGGCTCGGGCGACTGCGCCGCCAGGTTGGCGGCGCAGTGCCGTCAGGTCATCAGTAGATGCTGAACGGGAAGTACTTGTCGTTGATCTGCTTGTAGGTGCCGTCTTCGATGATGGCTTGCAGGGCGGTGTTCAGCTTCTCGCGCAGCGGGTCACCCTTGCGCACGGCGATGCCGATCTTGTCGTTGTCGAATACCGGGTCGCCCTTGAATTCGAAGTCCTTGCCGGCGTCGCTCTTGAGCCATTCCCAGTTGACGAAGGTGTCGGCCAGCACGCCATCGAGGCGACCCGAGGACAGGTCGAGATAGGCGTTTTCCTGGGTGTCATACAGCTTGATGTCGACCACTTTACCCAGGTTGTCTTCCAGCCAGGTGCCGGCGATGGTGGCGCGCTGTGCACCGATCACCTTGCCCTTGAGGCTACCGGCGTCGGTCTTGAAGTCGGCCGATTTGGGTGCAATGAACTGCAGCTTGTTGGTGTAGTAGGGCTCGGTGAAATCGACCGCGGCCTGACGCTCTTCGGTGATCGACATCGAGGCGATCAGGAAGTCGAACTTCTTGGCGTTCAGGGCCGGGATGATGCCATCCCAGTCGGAGGTGACCACTTCGCATTCGGCCTGCATCTTGGCGCACAGGGCCTGGCCGATTTCCACGTCGAAACCGGTGACCTTGCCACTGGAGTCGATCAGGTTGAAGGGAGGGTAGGCGCCTTCGGTGCCGAGTTTCAGTTTGTCAGCGGCGACAGCGCTGGTGCCGAAAGCCAGGGTAGCGGCCGCGGCCAGCAGGATCTTCTTATAGTTCTGCATGCATGTTGCTCCGTGTTAGCGATTGCTGGACATGAATTGTTTACAGCGTGCCGATTGCGGGTTGTCGAACACCTGGGCGGGTGGCCCTTGTTCCTCGACCAGGCCCTGGTGGAGGAACACCACCTCGCTGGAAACCTGGCGAGCGAAACTCATTTCATGGGTAACCAGCAGCATGGTGCGACCCTCGTCGGCAAGCGCGCGAATCACATTAAGCACTTCTTGTACCATCTCCGGGTCGAGCGCCGAAGTTGGCTCGTCGAACAGGATCACCTTCGGCTGCATGGCCAGGGTGCGAGCGATGGCCGCGCGCTGCTGCTGGCCGCCGGATAGCTGATTGGGATAGACGTGGCGCTTTTCGGCGATACCGACCTTGGCCAGCAGTGCTTCGGCCACTTCGATGGCTTCTGCCTTGCTTTGGCCGAGCACGCGGCGCGGTGCTTCGATGATGTTGTCGAGCACGCTCATGTGCGGCCAAAGATTGAAATTCTGGAAGACGAAACCGATCTCGCTGCGCAGGCGATTGATCTGCTTGTTGTCCGAAGCGATCAGGTCGCCGTTCTTCGCTGCCTTGAGCTTGAGCTCCTCGCCAGCAACGAAGATCTGGCCCTGATGCGGGTTTTCCAGCAGGTTGATGCAGCGCAGGAAGGTGGACTTGCCGGAACCGGAGGAGCCGAGAATGGAGATCACGTCACCGTCTCTGGCTGTCAGGGAGATGCCCTTGAGCACTTCGAGGTCGCCGTAGCGTTTGTGCAGGTTGCGTATTTCCAGCGCGGGCGTCGCCTCGGCCATGGGGTGGGATCCTCTTCTTCTTCGAATGCGCTCCGGCGTGCAGCGGGCCATCCTGGCTGGCGGCCAAGCTAGCATAGCGTTTCCGTGACCGCCAAGCCGTTTACTGGCCTATGGCTGGCTTCGGAGTCAGGGTGTCGCCTGGCTGCAGTTGCTTGTCGCGCAGATGCAAAACGGGCCGATCATGTGCGGCGGTCGCCGCTGATCGCCCCTCCAATCATTGATAAGTCGTTACTCGGCGCTCGTTCGGGCCATGCGCTGGCGCAGCAGGGCGAACAGGCTGGGCAGCACCGAGACGAGGATGATGCCGACGATCAGGTAGTGCAGGTTGTTCTTGATCACCGGCAGGTTGCCGAACCAGTAGCCGGCGTAGGTGAACGAAGTCACCCAGAGAATTGCGCCGACCACATTGTAGGCCGCGAAGCGCCGATAGCTCATGTGGCTCATGCCGGCGACGAAGGGCGCGAAGGTGCGCACGATGGGCACGAAACGGGCGAGGATGATGGTCTTGCCACCGTGGCGGGCATAGAAGGCGCGGGTCAGTGCCAGATGCTCGCGGCGGAAGATCTTCGACTCCGGATTACTGAACAGGCGCAGGCCGAAGAAGCGACCGATGCTGTAGTTCAGGGCGTCACCGAGAATCGCCGCAATGATCAGCAGTACCACCAGCAGGTGTACGTCGAGCGTGCCATGCAGGGCGATGGCGCCAGCGACGAACAGCAGCGAATCACCCGGCAGGAAGGGGGTGACCACCAGGCCGGTTTCGCAGAACACGATCAGGAACAGGATGCCGTACACCCACGGCCCGTAGGCCGCGGTGAGTTCGGTCAGGTGCTGATCGATGTTGAGGATGAAGTCGATGACGAGCTGGATGAATTCCATCGGGCGCCCCGTTGACCGGAGGCAGGTGTCTGTCCGGCGTCGTGAAAGCAAAAACCCCGAGGAATTTCTTCGCTCGGGGTTCTTAGAATGATGGTGCCCAGGGACGGAATCGAACCGCCGACACGGGGATTTTCAATCCCCTGCTCTACCAACTGAGCTACCTGGGCCAACGGGGCGCTATTAGACGGATTTGAAGGATTAGTGTCAAGCGCGAGTTTGAAAATATTTAATTATTTCGGGCGCTTAGGTTCATGAAGGGTAGGGTGCGCCGTGCGCACCGCCCTGCAGATGCCCTGGTGCGCATGGCGCCCCCTATGTCTGCCTTACTCGCTCGGTGGTACGTAGCCTTCGGCCTGGGCGTATTCCTCGCCGGAGAGGAACTTGTCCATCTCGGCCTGCAGAAACTTGCGATCTTCGGCGTTCATCATGTTCAGACGGCGTTCGTTGATCAGCATGGTCTGATGCTTCTGCCACTCGTCCCAGGCTTGCTTGGAGACGTTGTTGAAGATGTCTTCGCCTTTCGGGCCGGGGTAAGGCGGGCGATCCAGGCCGGGCAGTTCCTGTTTGTGCTTGCGGCACAGCACGGTGCGGGTCATGTCGGTTCTCCAGCGGTAATGGCTTGTGCCGCGCGTTTGAGCAGCTTCTTCACTGGGGCGGCGAGGCCCAGGCGCGGCGGGGTGGCGAGGTTATACCAGAGCCAGTCGCCCTCGGCCACGCGACCAGGTCGCTCGGCCACGTTGATCAGCCAGGGTTCGATGGCCAGTTGGAAATGGCTGAAGGTGTGGGTCAGGCCTTCCAGTTCACGGCGCTCGCCCAGTGCCAGTTGCTGCTGCTGGGCGAGGTCGTCGAGTTGCTCGAGGTCATCCAGCTCCGGCAGGCTCCACAGTCCGCCCCACAGTCCGCTGGCGGGGCGGCGATAGAGCAGGATGTCTCCTGCCTCATTGGTGAGGATCGGCATCAATGTGCGCTTCTGCGGCAGTGCCTTGCGCGGCTTCGCCACCGGATAGCGGATTTCCAGGCCGAGCAGGTGCGCCTGGCAACCGCTGCGTACTGGACACAGCAGGCAGGTGGGTTTGCTGCGGGTGCAGAGCGTGGCGCCGAGATCCATCATCGCCTGGGTGTAGTGGCCGACACGTTCGTGTGGGGTGAGGCGTTCGGCGACGTCCCAGAGTTGCTTGGCGACCTTGGGTTCGCCGGGATAGCCCTCTTGCGCCACATAGCGTGCCAGTACGCGCTTGACGTTGCCGTCGAGGATCGGTGCCCGCACTCCCATGCTCAGGCTGGCGATGGCGCCGGCGGTGGAGCGACCGATACCGGGCAGCTCGCTGAGCGCGTCGACGCTGCGGGGAAATTCGCCGCCATGCTCGCGCATGACGATCTGCGCCGTTTTCTGCAGGTTGCGCGCGCGGGTGTAGTAGCCCAGGCCCGTCCACAGGTGCAGCACTTCGTCCTCGGGCGCTTCGGCCAGATCCTTCACGGTCGGCAACGTGGCCATGAATCGATCGAAATAGCCGAGCACGGTGCTGACCTGGGTCTGCTGCAGCATGATCTCCGAGACCCACACGCGGTAGGGCGTGATGTTCTGCTGCCAGGGCAGATCCTTGCGTCCGTGCTGGTCGTACCAGGCCAGCACGGCGCTGTTGAATTGCTCGGGACTCATCGGTTGAACAGGCCCTTGAGTGCGTCTTTCAGATCCGGGCTGACCTTGTCGCCGAGTTTCTCTTCGAGCTTCTCGGTCAACTTGTTGCCGGCCAGGCGTGCGGCGATCTTGCCCAGACCGTCCTGATCCAGGCGGCAGGCCTTGGCGCCCAGCTCCAGCGGGCCACGGCAGCGCAGCGGCCACTCGATGCCGACATAGCGCTCGTTGACCTGGCAGGCCGGGTCCGGCATTTCACGCTTGTCGCCTTCGATGGTGATGCCGACCTTGTAGTCGAGGCCGAGCACGCGCAGGTCGAGGTCGCCATTGCCGCTGACCGCCAGGCCCGGTACTTGTGCCTTCAGATCCGGGTTGTGGGCAACGCCGTCACGGATGCTCAGGCTGCCCTTGAGCTCGCGAAATGGCGTGTCCTTGCCACTGGGCGGATTGCTCAGCGATTTGCGGTTGAGGGTGGCGATGCCACGGCACAGTTGCTGTTCGAGGTTGGCGTCAACCAGTACACCGTCGTTCAGCACGAAGCTGGCATTGCCATTGAGCGCTTCGATCCACGCCTTCTGGCTGTTGCCGCGGGTATTGAACTTGGCGTCCAGGTCGGCCAGGCCGCGGACCGGTGAGGGCTGGTCTTCCTTCTTCAACAGCGGTTCCACCGGCAGTCGGCTCAGGCGCTGTTCGAGGCTGAGCATGGGCTCTGCCTGGCGCACGTCGATGCGCCCGTTGCTGACGAAACTACCGCCCTGCAGCTTGCCGCGGGCCTCTTCGAGGGTGATCAGGCCGCCGCGGCCGTTGGCCTTGAGGCTGAAATCGCTCAGCTGCTGTTTGTCGATGGTCAGTTGAGCAAGGCTCAGTGCCAATTGCAGGTCGAGTTTGCGCAACTGATCTACCGGTAGCACTTTCTCGTCACTCCAGGCGTGCTGGGTGGGCGCGTTCGGCAGCGCGGTGGTGCCGCTGGAGCCGGCGTTGGCGATGCTTTCCTTGACCTCGGCCTGGCGCGCGGCCGCTGCGCCTTTCTTGCTCTTGGGCGGGAGATAGCGATCAAGGTCGAGCTTGTCGCCCTTGAGGTCGGCCCGCAGTGCCTGGCGAGCGATGTCGGATACGCCAAGGCTGCCGGTGAAGGTGCTGCCATCGAGCTTGAGGTTGAGCTCCTCGAGCATCATGCCTTTGGTCGAGCCGTTCAGGCGGCTGACCAGCTCGAACTGGCTGAGGCTGCTGGCGTCCTGCATGGCTGGCAGCTCCACGCCGACGCCTTCGAGGAATTCGCGCAGATTGAGGCTGGCGATGGAGAGGCCGCCAGAGAGCTTGGCGTCCTTGTCCAGTTCGCGGGCTTTCAGTTCGCCGAGGGCGCGCAGCTGGTTGGCCGACAGCTTCAGGCCGTTCCACTCGGCGATGTTGGCGGCCTGGTCGACCAGCAACTGGCCCTGGGCGGAGAAGTTCAGGGTCTTGCCCTTGAGCGGCTCGCCGGAGGCTTCGCCGGTCAGTTTGAGGTCTTCGAACTGGTAGCGCTTGAGTGCGCGGTCGAAACGCAGTTGGCCTTCCACCTCGCTGCGCGCGCGCAGCACTGGTTGGTTGGTGCCGAAGAAGGCGCTGAGCTTGACCGGGATGCTGGCGCCTTCGCGGATGGCGCCGGTTTTTAGCTCGATGTTCTCGACGGTGAATTGCTGGCCCTTCTGCGCGTCGCTGTAGTCGATGCGCGAGTTGCTCAGGGTCAGGCTATCGATATCCAGCTTGAGCGGCTGACCGGCGGGTTTGTCGCTTGGCTGGCCAGGAGGGGTATCGCCGGCAGGAGGCTGCTCGGTTGGCGTCGGTTCGGTTGTGCTTGCTTGCGCCGGGCGGCCAATACCTTCCCAGTTGCCATGGCCTTTGTCATCACGCTGCAGATTGAGATTGAGGCCGTCGACGCGGATGTCGCTCATCTGCACTTCCTTGCGCAGCAGCGGCATGACCCGCACCGAGAGGCCGAGCAGGCGCAGGTCGGCGAAGGGTTTGTCCGGCGTGTCGGCACTGGCCAGGGTGGCGTCGGTCAGCTCCAGGCCCAGCCAGGGGAACAGGCTCCAGCCAATGTCGCCATTGAGTTGCAGTTCGAGGTTGGCCTTGTCGCGGGCGATCTGACGAATCTCGTCCTTGTAGTCGTTGGGGTCGAACAGATGCGTCAGGGCGAACAGCAACGCCACGATGATCAGCAGCAGGCCGAGAAAGAAAAGGCCGAGAATCTTGCCTAACGCTTTCATGGACGGGTCCTTGGTTTCGATGGCTGGAATGGCGGGAAACAGCGGTTGCCGATTATAGCGTCATGCAGCCCCTGCCATGCGTAGGTACTGGGTGGGCAGAGGCGGTGATCGGCACGAGGTTGGATCAGAAAGCGCTCTGGCGGTTCCCCGTTGGCGGTCTTGCGCGGGGCATTGTGCCTTCATGGCCGTCAGAGCCGCTCGGTCTGGTGGTGATGTCGACCTGGCGTGGCGCTGCACGGCATGAGTTGGCGTCGTGCGGGGCCGCTCCCGGTGGAAAATCCTCGTTTGAATCGATGGGCTCTATCGGTCGATAGAGGGTGTCTTTCGGTTATTGCTCAAACCTCAAAAAAATTGCCGATAACCATGAAAAAAACTGCTCTTGCGCGACGTTTTGTCGCGTCCTGGTGCTACTCTCTGCAAACTTTGGCTGCAGCGAGTTGTCGCGGTCGCCTTTGCTTGCACGTAACCATAAAAAGAGACATTCCTATGACTGACGCCTTTGCATTGGACGGCGCTGCGGCTAAGCCTGCATTCCTGTCCAAGGAACGCATCATCGCGCGACCCGGCTTCAACCGCTGGCTTGTTCCGCCTGCCGCTCTCGCCATCCACCTCTGCATTGGGATGGCCTACGGTTTTTCCGTGTTCTGGCTGCCGCTGTCGAAGGCTATCGGCATCGACACCGCCGTTGCCTGCGCGCCTGACATCGGTTTCTTCGAGCAGATTTTCGCCAGCAATTGCGACTGGCAGATCTCCATGCTTGGCTGGATCTACACCCTGTTCTTCGTCTTCCTCGGTTGCTCTGCCGCAATCTGGGGCGGCTGGCTGGAACACGCAGGCCCGCGCAAGGCCGGCGTGGTCTCCGCATTGTGCTGGTGTGGTGGTCTGCTGATTTCCGCGCTGGGTATCTACACCCACCAGATCTGGCTGATGTGGCTGGGTTCCGGGGTGATTGGCGGTATCGGTCTGGGCCTGGGCTACATCTCCCCGGTGTCGACGCTGATCAAGTGGTTCCCGGACCGTCGTGGCATGGCCACCGGTATGGCGATCATGGGCTTCGGTGGCGGCGCGATGGTCGGTGCGCCGCTGGCGGCGCTGCTGATGAGCCACTTCTCCAGCGAAACCAGCGTCGGTGTCTGGCAGAGCTTCGTGGTCATGGCGGTGATCTATTTCGTCTTCATGATCGGTGGCGCGCTGTCCTACCGCGTACCGCCGACCGGCTGGAAACCGGCGGGCTGGATCGCTCCGGCAGCCAAGGCCAACAACGCGATGATCACCAAGGGCCACGTCCACGTGAACACCGCGTGGAAGACCCCGCAATTCTGGCTGGTCTGGGCCGTGCTGTGCCTGAACGTGTCGGCCGGTATCGGCATCATCGGCATGGCTTCGCCGCTGCTGCAGGAGGTTTTCGCCGGCAAGCTGATCGGCGTTGACCTGTCGTTCAACGAGCTGAGCTCTGCGCAACTGGTGGAAATCGCTGCCATCGCTGCCGGCTTCACTGGCCTGTTGAGTCTGTTCAACATCGGTGGTCGCTTCTTCTGGGCCTCCTGCTCGGACTTCATCGGTCGCAAGGGCACTTACTTCGTGTTCTTCGGCCTGGGCTTCGCGCTCTACGCCTCGGTGCCGATGCTTGGTCACCTGGGCAGCCTGGCGCTGTTCGTGCTGGCGTTCTGCGTGATCCTGTCGATGTACGGTGGTGGTTTCGCCACGGTGCCGGCCTACCTGGCGGATCTGTTCGGTACGCAGATGGTCGGCGCGATCCATGGCCGTCTGCTGACTGCCTGGGCTGCTGCCGGCGTGCTGGGCCCGGTGCTGGTCAACTACCTGCGTGAGTACCAGCTGAGCATCGGTGTGGAGAAGGCCGCGGCTTACGACATCACCCTGTACATCCTCGCTGGCATGCTGGTGCTGGGCTTCATCTGCAACGCCCTGG